>Ga0163159_1000430_pt1 | contig 56264 bp, 54 predicted proteins | sample BioMet9_FD_108702 | JGI IMG/M metagenome (GOLD analysis project Ga0163159, IMG submission 108702) | Microbial communities from bioreactor (seeded with sewage sludge) at Lawrence Berkeley National Lab, California, USA - Biofuel... | ecosystem: Engineered > Bioreactor > Anaerobic > Unclassified ... | reverse complement strand
GGCGATGGCAGTGTTGCGTGTGTATACAAGTCTGGTTTAGTATGGTCGTTCAGATTGTTTGACGGAATATGCGACGCTCAGAAAGAAATTCGAGTACGTGAGTTTACACTTCCAAAGTCAGATATGCGTGTGCGTAACATTTCGCCAGTGAGCGCAGATGGTGAATCTAAAACATTTGCGTTTTCATGGACAACGCCAGAAACATTGCCGCGACTTGGATATTTGGTGTTTGATGCGCAACCTTATTTTGCACTTGCTTCAGAAGATATTTCCGGCGGTGTCTATTTTCCTGTCGCATATCGTTGTGCCGACAGCAACCGGGGTCAGCTTCCGTCTGTCGCATACGTTGCGTCTTTCTTTAGAGACAACAAGATGTTTGTAATGAACAGCGCAAAATTTCTTTTTGAAGAATTTGACGCGCAGAAAAATGATGTCGTGCAGAACGATGGCAAGCAAGAGCGGTCTGTTGATTTGTCTGTGCTTGCCGACTCTAAGGAATATTCCATTCCTTTTTATACAAGAGGCTTCTTTGTTCCGTGGTCAACAGTGCCGCAGTACAACAAGACTTTCTCACAAACCGGCTCCATCTGTTTTCCGGGAATAACATGGACTACTTCAAATCCGTGGGATTCCGACGTGGTGCAGCTGAGTGCTGGCTATGACTGGCTCAGCGACACGGCCGGTGTTATGGTAGCCGCACAAAGTTCTTCAAGCACGTCGCTTTTATCATACAAAGTGCGGCCTGATATTCTTTTTGACAGAATTGGAGTAAAGCAGGCGGTAAATTATGCGGCTGTGCAGAGTGGGTTTATGATTGGCAATGTAACATCACTCAGCGTAAGCGAGCTCAATATGATTTTTCTTGGCAGACAAAATACTGCTGACGATTCTTCCACGGGAATAAATATTCTTGACGAAATAAAAGATTTTTTAAAGTTGCGGGGCGTTGCAGCTTCAAACGATACAACACACTATTTTTCCGCGCTGAATCAAGTTGCATTTAAAATTTCAAACATACACAAATACGGTGCAGGCACATATGAGAAAGCAGGCGCTTCTTTTTCGGCGGCGTACCAAATTGCGTATCTTGGATTTCTTGGCAATGGTTTTTCCAAAGATTCAATTTATCAGAATATTTATCCTGAGTTTTCATTCCGTCTGCCACGTCTGGTTCCGGTGACTTGTCGCTCAGGACTTACGTACAATCTGCCGTTGTCATGTACGGTGGCGTTTTTTCCAAACTACCTTGAATTTCTTGAGACACAGTCGGAATTTATTCTCTTTTCCTCAGAAATTCAAAAAGGACTTACGTTCTTTCCGCTGTTTATCAATAGGTTTACCGTGACTGCGGAATACAATATGTTCTTGATGCAGTTTAACAATGACTTTGAATTCATTCATTTTTTTGAAGATGTGCAGAATATGGACAAAATGTCATATTTTGATGCGGTGGGTGCAAAGTTACTTTTTGATGTGACTGGAAATACTGGATCGCTGGCAGCGTCAGGTTTGTTTATGCATGTTGGTGTCAGCTTTGTCTACTATCCACACATGCACGGAAACGACTTTCCTTTTGAAATCGCCTTTACAGATACCATTCTCTTCTAGTGTCCGGCAGTGGATAAATCCCACCGAATGCGGTATACTCTGCCTATGGAAAAAGAATCATATGGCTTTATAATAATTGGCGCAGGTCCCGCAGGTCTTGCGGCCGCACAATATAGCGCTCGTGCAAATATCGATACGTTGCTCATAGATGAAAGTGTCCCGGGCGGTCAAGTTCTTAACATTTTTAACTTTGAAAATTATCCCGGAGTTTTTCCGGCGGTAACGGGTACCGCTTTTGTTGAGCAGGCTAAAAATCAGGCGCTTGTCTTTGGCGCAAAAATAATCCAGACAACTGTTTCTTCGGTAGACAAAATAAAGGATGCATTTATCCTTGAGACAAAAGCCGGTGTGTTTACTGCTCCGACACTTCTTCTTGCCACCGGAGCAGAGCATCGCAAGCTGGGAATTCCCGGAGAAAAAGAATTTGCCGGCAGAGGTGTGTCATATTGCGCTACTTGTGACGGTCCGTTCTTTCGCAACAAGAATATCATTGTGGTGGGAGGTGGCGACAGTGCGTGCGACGAAGCGTCATACCTTGCGACGTTAAGCCCGCATGTTACCATTGTGCATCGCAAAAGTCAGTTCCGCGCGCAAAAAGCTGTTGCAGACCGTGTGCTGCATAATAAAAACATCACCACACGCTTTAATGCAACGGTGAGCGAAATTCGTGGCGACAAGAAGGTGACAAGTGTTGTTCTTGCAGACAGTGTCACCGGTGCGCAATCGGAACTTCCAGCTGACGGTGTTTTTATTTTTGTAGGAATGATTCCACGCACATCACTTTTCCAGACTGTACCCGTTGATGAAAACGGATATATTAAAACTGACGAAGACATGCACACCATTATTCCGGGCTTGTTTGCGGCAGGAGATGTACGTTCTAAGAGTTTCCGCCAGGTGGTGACTGCGTGTGCTGACGGCGCAATTGCCGCTCATGAAGCTGCAAAGTATATTCGTGAACGTAATAATGAAGTCTACAAATAAATTTTTTGTGCGCAATTATGGTGAATAAAATGTCTGTTTGCAAAAAAGTTTTTTTAACACAATGTGTTCTTCTTGCTGTATGTGCCTCTTTTGCCACAGCGGCAAAATCTGACCCGGCAAAAGTTGCCGAGCTTCCTGACAATGTTGATTTTTGGAGCGACTATCCAAATGATGTGCTTGCGGATACGCTTGCCGACCGCATGACCGACAGTGAACTTCTTGCTCAGATATTTATGTTTGGCTGGGCGGGCTCTGAGCCGGGTGAGCTTTTAAAGCAGTGGGTGACAGACCGGGGACTTGGCAGCGTCAAGGTGTTTGGCTGGAATACTGATGATATTCAACTTGTTGCAAAGTCAGTTAAAACATTGCAAGAGGAATCCCAGTCACGCGCAAACCGTATTCCTCTTTTTGTAGCCACGGACCAGGAAGGCGGCTGGATACGTCATGTCAAAGGTGATACGAGCGACACGCCGGGTAACCTTGCAATTGGCGCTTCCGGCTATCCGATTGATGCGTATTACAGTGGATTTTATATTAACCGAGAAATCCGCGCGCTTGGCATAAACATGAATTTTGCTCCGGCAGTCGATGTGTATACCAATTTGAATTCAACCGTCATCGGACCACGTTCATTCGGGTCGGATCCAGATAAAGTTGGTGTGCTGGGAGCTGCTTTTGCATCAGGCTCAATTGCGGCAGGTGTCATTCCTACTGCAAAACATTTTCCCGGACACGGCGACACGAGCCTTGACAGCCACGGTACTATTCCTGTGATAGACATCGACTACAATACACTTATGAACAGGGAGCTTGTTCCCTTTAAATATCTCATAGAAGCAAAAGTTCCTGCGGTGATGAGCGGACATCTTTCTTTCCCGCGCATTACAAATGATTCTGCTCCAGCATCTCTTTCACCATATTTCCTTAATGTCATTTTGCGTAAGAAACTCGGCTTTGACGGACTTATAATAACTGACGATATGCAGATGAACGGCGCAACAATTTACGGCGGCACTATGTTCAATGCGGTGAATCTTGCAATACGAGCAGGCAATGATGTTATTCTTTCATCTACAACGGCACAATTTGAAGAACCAATGTGGGCGCGAAATCTTGCTCAGATGAAAAATGACAAGGCGTTTCATGAGATTGTAAAAAATGCGGCAAGACGTGTTATCTATACAAAACTTGTTTACTTTAAAAGTGACAATCATGCGCCACTGTATCCTGACGCAGCAAAAATTTCAGACAGCATTCCGGACAAGGAAGGGCAGCGTTTCTTCTTGAATCAGGCATGTCGGTCAATCACGTTGTATCGCGGTGAAAATTTTCCGTATCAGCCAAAAGAAGGTGAGCGCATACTTATTGCCGGACCGTTTAATTCTCTCTTTACCGAAGGGAAGAAACGATACCCTTCGGCAGGCACATTCCATTACAGCTACGAACTTGCCGCTGATAAAAGCAATGAAGCTGACTGGAATGCAGAAAATTTTGTGAGCGTTGCCAGCGGCTATGATACAATCATTGCGTGTGTATTCAACGCGCATTCTGCTGCAATCGTAAACAGGTTGCGTGGCATGGGTAAGAAAGTGATTGTGCTTTCGATTATGTCTCCGGTGCCTGAGCTTAATAACAACTGGGCGGACATTATTCTATGCGGGTACAGCTATTCTTCGTATACATTTGCAGCCTTGTTTGGTGCGCTTAACGGTGAATATACTCCGCGGGGAAAACTTCCGCTCGAACAATAATTTTTTAGGGAGAAAAACTTATGAACAACAAATCTGCTGAAGCCGTCTCTGGTGGTAAGAAAAAACATCATCCAATTCGTACTTTCTTTATCGTGCTTATATCGCTTGTCATTCTGTTGTTGTTTGTTGTAGCAGCATGGTTCGTCTATGCCTCATGCGACAGGAAAAAAAGTCTTTCTGTAATACCTGCGGAATTTGCCGCATATGTGCGCACTGACCATTTATGGAAGTCTGCAAATCCATTGGTAGATGTAAAGGCAATTGACGTTTTCCTTTCCGATGCGAAATATGGACAGATAAGAAATGCGGTTATGCAATTCAGATCTTCTCCAATTAGAAAAAATAAACTTGTTGCGATTGCAGCTGACCGCCGGATTGACGCTGCTTTTTATAGTGATACTTCTTTTGCTGCGGCAATTGACATGGGCGGTTTTTCTGCTATTACCAGGCTGGCGCCTCTTTTTGCAAAACAAATAAAAGTGCAGGGACTCTCGTATGTCACTTCAGATGCAAATGAATGGTTCCAATACGAAAGCGGTAAGACAATCATTTATGCAAAGCCATATCATAATTTGCTGCTTGTTTCCACTTCAAAAAAACGTTTTGATAAAATGTGTCTGGCCAAGTGCATTGATGATTATTCTGCGGAACGTCTTGCTGAACTTTCAGAAAAATTACATTCGCCATTCCGCATTGGGTGTGATGTAAACACCTTGCTTGCATATGATGAAACAATTCAACACAAGACTGCTCCCTACATTCTTCCACTTCTGAAAAAAGACGCACTTGCGTTTGTTGATTTTGGTATTACCGACAATGATGTGCATGTGCAAATTCTTTTCCCTCTTGCCAAACTTTTAAAGAATTCCATTCCTGCGTTGTCGGCGGACACAAAAATTTCCGAGCAATTTTTGGAGCTTGTTGTTAATTCTTCTTCAGAAAGTAAATTGCTTAATCAACTTCCGGATTGTGTTCAGTATTATACACTGCTTAATGCAGGTGACCTTCCGCATCTTTTAAAAGCAGCACAGCCATTTATTCCTGGATCAAAGAATATTGATAATTTGTGGTCAAAGGGAGAAGTGCTTTGCAAAATGGTTTTCTCTTTGACGCTTGAAGATTTGCTTTACTCTTGGACTGGTAAGGAAATTGCCGTTCTTGGTCTTGAAGGAAAAAAAGACCCTGTTTTTGCTGTGCAGATTACTGATGAACAAAAACGGGCGGCGGTGTTTCAAAAGATTGCATCATCGTTTGTAATTGATGAAAGCAAGAAGCTGATTTTGAATGGTATCAGTGTACCACAGCTTGAGCTTCCGGACTTTCTGCAAGGCTTGCTTGGCGCGGCTGGTGTGACTGTTGCAAAACCATATTACTTGGTGAGCGGTGGCTATGTTTTCTTTTCTGAATCTGCCGAGAATGTTGTTGAAGTAACTTCTGCAGAACGCGCTCGCCTTCTTGAGCACACGGATATGTTTAAGCAGGTGTCTTCTTTGCAGCAAAATGAAACTGCTATAAGTTTATATTACAATCTTGCACGCAGCATTCCCTTCTTCTTAAAATCAAGTAGTTCTCTTTCAAAAACATTGCAGCTGTATAATATTGGAAGAGCCGACGTGTGTGTTGATAGAAAATCAGATGGCAGCGGAACACTTTCTGTTTTGCTGCAGGCGGTGTCACGTCAGGAAAAACAAACAACTGCTGTTCCCGGATTTCCATTGACGCTCGATGGGAAAAAGAATACTCAGCTCTGCCGCACAAATGCAAAACGTCCGCAACTTTTGTTCTGGGTGCAGGACGGTAGCATTATTCATTTGTATAATGCAGATACAAGCGCCCATGCAACATATGATGCATCTGATGCAGTATTTATTGTTCCATCGCGTGATGATAAATTATGGGCGCTGACAAGTGCTGGCTCTGTATTTTTGTTTGACAAGGAACTCAAAGTTGTGGAAGGTTTCCCCGTTGCGCTTGAGGTGTCGTGTCCTGTTGCTCCTGCGCTGTACGGAGATGAGCTGCTTGTGTTTGCAGATGATGGAAGTTTCCGCATGGTACGTGTTGATGGCAGTGTGGAACCGGTGCAAATCGGTACAAACGTAAAGTTGCATGGAACTCCGACTGTCTGTGATTCGACAATAGCATTCTATAGCAAGCGACTTGCCGGCTCTCTGTTCATTGCCCAAAAAACGGCTAGTGATGAAGGGCAGACAGCTGGTGCTTTTGAGTCGCATGAAATTCCTGTAACCGGCATTGCATATGGCGAACCTGCGGTGATGAAAAATAAAAGCAAGGCAGAGAATGGGACGGTGCTTTCGGTGGCCTTTGTTACGCAGAATGGAATTTTCTCTCTGTTTGATGAACTTGGTGAGCCGATTCTTTCAGCACCAATTGCACTTGATAAAGTGTACTATGCAAATACGGTGAGCAACGACAATTATTTCTTCGTGGTGAGCAGTGATTATACGCTTACCCGTATTGGCACTGACGGCAGCACTAATTCTGTTGCAGTTGCAGAGGTGACGGCACAAGCTCCGTATATCGTTGCATATGACTATGACAACGATGGTAATAAAGAAATATTTGTAAACGGAGACAGCAATCTTATTTACGGCTATACGCAGGATTTTACAGCGCTTAAGAATTTCCCGGTAGTGGGGACGGGTCTGCCACAGTTTGTCGATTTGGATGGTGACAACAAAAATGAGTGTGTGACTATTTCTCTCGATGGAAAATTAAATGCTTACAAAGTGCTAAAAAGATAAATAAGACGGTTTTACAAAGAGGTGCGTGTAATGAAAAAAAATAATAGTTTTATAATAAAACTTTTTGTGTGTTGCGCGGTGAGTGTGCTTTTCTTTTCATGCAATTCACTTCAGACTGAAGTGCGTAACACTGTAAGCGATGATGATATTGCATCTATTACTGAACAGTATGAGCTTCAACTTGTTGCGCTTGACGGCCGTTATATTGCGTTGCGTGATGCAGGACTTTCTGTGTCAGCGCAAGATAATAAAAATTCGCAGACAAATGAAAAAAATGCAGCGCTTTTGAAAGCTGACGCTCAGACATATATTGTGCGTATACAGCGAGAACTTGCATCTTCAAAAATGAGTCGACCGCTTGAGTGCCGGCTGCGCGCTTTGCTGGGCAGAGCATCTCTTCTTGCAGGCTCCCGCGCTCAGGCGGAAAAACAGTATGCTGATGCCGCGGCGATAGAAGCTGATGACATGCAGGTGATTATTCTGGCGCTTCGACTTGAAGATGATTATTCCACACGGCTTGAGCAGATGAGTGCGGTGTTTACCGATGAAGAAGCTCCGCTGCAGATTGAGCAGGCACTTGCACTTTATTACATCGGTCAGTATGCAAAAGCGGCGGCCTCTTTTGACACGGCATTTGCTTCTTTTACCCGTGTTTCTCCAGAAACAAAAGCTCCGGTATATCGTAAGGCGTATGGTCAGATGCGTGATACATCATGGCTGTTGCAGGATTCTGTGGGAACCGTGACCGCGGATTCAACAGCACGTGTTCTTACTGCAGAAGGAATGCTGCTCCTCATTCAGAGTGAATCAAATTTATTGCTTCCCGTGACAGGCGGACGCATTCTTAAAGCAAAGGATATTGCCAGAAAAATGGAAGCGGTAGGAATGCTTGATCAAGATATTGGGCTTAAGGTTGGCGACCGCCATTATACGTTGTATCGCAGTGATGTTGCGCGTGTGATGTGGAAACTGTATGTCACCTATAAAAACAAGAAAGCCAATGTTGACTACGCTGCGCAGTATGCAGGACAGAATAGCCCTGTGGCTGATGTTCCTGTAGAAGATGTCTGCTTTGTTTCAGTAGCCGGCTGCGTTGAAAATGAGTTGATGGATTTTCCGGACGGCGTACATTTCTTTCCACAGAAGACGATAAGCGGACCTGAGTTCATACGTCTCCTGAAAAAAGTTGATAAATAATCATTTCTACCACAAGAACTCAATCGTTGATTATTGCAAATGCATGTGCTAGAATAAATTTTAATGGCACATGCAGCTTTTGCAAAAAGTAGAAAAATCTCATTTGCAGTTACATTGTTTTTGGGTGGAGCGTTTTTTTCATTTTCGCAAAATGGAATTCCACTCGATGTGTTGCAAAACGATCCCTATTTTAGAAACGGAACTTACGAAGCGCAACAGACAGATTCCGCTGAGGCAAAAAATGATTCTAGGACAGATGACGTTGCTAATGAACAGCCGGAAAATACAACTGCCACTGAAAGTGATTCCGCTGAAAGTGATTCCACACAAAACAATCAAGAACAATTTCATGGTTATGATACGGTTTCGATTCCGCAACCGCTTACTGCTGACGACTTGCAAACAAAAGATCCCATCGTTGATGCAAAGATAGACATATCGCTTAGCTATCTTATCTTTTATACGTATCCGTTTCAAAGCGGTGGTGTTGCAGATTATTTAGTGCCGGATGATTTCTTTCATATAAAGAATTTGAATCCATACGGGGCGGCGCTTAAAGCTGAATTTATGATTCTGCCGTCACTGTTTGGCGTAAATGGGTTTGGATTCAATGCAACATGGACTCCGCTTAAGTGTGAAGCGGGAACGTATGTTGTGGAAACCAATCTCTGCACGGCAAATCTTATGCTGGTGCATAAAATCAGGTTGCCAAAGACACGCACGCTCCTTGAAGTTCATCTTGGCTGTGGCGGAATGTTTTTCTTATTTCCCACATATACTTATGCAACAGGATATTCTCCACAGAGTTATCTTTGGGTATATCCAGAGGCTACCGCCGGTTTTGCAGTGCAAGTGTATTTTACCCGCCACTTAGGAATTGATATTTCGCTTGATGCATCATATCCTTTTTTTATAGAAGTAATCTTTCCTGTGGCACAGCTTACAGCCGGCTTGGAGTGCCATTTCTAATGAAGAAAATATATTCCATGAAAAAAACAAGAATCGGATTTCTCTTTGCATTTTTATTGATGGCAGTGCATTTTATTTCATGCAGTTTATTTACTGACCAAAAAATTACCGACTACTTATATGATAAGTCACAGAAAATTCAAATTGCAGAAGCGCGATTTTCAACGCCATCTCAAACGGACAAAGAAGGTGTCATATCAATTTCTTCTGAGAATGAATGTGTGGTGACCTATTTGGTGAACAATCCCAACGGCCTTGCACTTCATGCCACGGTAACAAATGCCGCTGATGGAAACAGTGCGATTGCCGCTCTTGCAAATCCATATACGGCGACTGTTTCTGATGACAATAATTATGTTTTTGTGACACTGACAGAAGAAATGCTGCGGCGAATGGATATGGGCAATGATGTCAGTCCTGTTGTGTCTCTTGCCGCAGATTCCTATACCGGAGAAATTCCTGCGTTTACAGAAAAAATTCGTGCAAATAGCAAACCTCCGGCAGTTACCGGCGCGTGTGTCATGCTTGACACATCGTATGCGCTTAATGCGACAAGCAGTCATGATTCAAGCAAAGGAAAGTATGTGCTCTGTTTTAATCTGCCGGATGAACTTTTTGACAGTGGCGGAATTCATGGTGATGTCAAAAAAGTTTATGCAACAGGATTAAGTTCCGTTTATTCAAAGGGAATTGCATTGAATATAAATGCTGCTGCGAATACGTGGAATACAACTGACTTGCCTTCAAATCCTTCAGCACTCTATGGCGCAAACACATATCTATCGCCGGTGACGGTGACATTTGTGCCAGGAAAACATCCGGTGTATCTGCTTACGCAGGTGCAGGCATATTACGGCGACAGTCAGAATTTTACCATTACGCTTGAAGATGAAAAAGGATTGCAGTCAAATGCTGTCGTTGCCGTAAATTCAACAAAGCTCAAAGCTGTTACGACGAATATTACAAATGAGACGCAGCTTGCTTCGGGCAAATATCAAATCGCACTTGTTGACGCGCTTGGCAACAAAACTGATTATTACACAGTGACGATGGCTGCGCCTGTAAAAACAAATAAACCTCTTGAAACAGTGAGTGGCGCTTCGGTGCTGTATTCGCTGTACACGGGCAGTGTGACGTATACGTTGCTCACTACCGGTAGCGGGAACGAAGGCTGTTCTTTTAATTTGCCGGCAGGTTCATATAAAATTACTGCACATGCGCAGAAAGATGGATATGTCGATTCAGATGAAACTTCATGGGAATTTATTGTAGGCGATGATGCCGATAAGATTGTCACTGCGACAAATGTTGGCGATGCAACCGTGAGGTTTGAGCTGAGCCTTTCGCCACTTGTGTTTTCAAGAAAAATAATAAGTTCGCGTCACGATATGAAATTCTCCGCGACAGGATACACCGTTCCTGCAAACACAACGATTGCAAGTCCTGCGTTGAGTAATGTGCTGCTCGTGGTGATGAATAGCGGCAAGAAATATGTGTCTTCAGAAGGAAGCGCAGATGCCTACACGGTAAGTCTGCCGCTTGATGTGCATGCAAATAGATATCAAGTGACAGCTTCGTTTGTTTATAATTCGCTTACTTATTCCGGCTCATTTTACATTTATGTTCTTGAGTGAGTGGACTAGTCTTTTCTGCGTACAACAAATTCCACTTTTGGTGCGCTCTTTCGAGTTTCTGTGTGCTTCTTGTATTTTTTATACAAAACTTCCTGCGCACGGACGGCAAGCTCTTTCTTTTCAGGTGTAATTTGCTTCCACGAACCGTCACTTTGCAACGCATGGCTGTGCGTGTTGTCTTGGAAGTAGAGCATGAGAGTTTCTTTTACTGTCTTGAATACATCGCGGTCTACCACCGGAAACATCAATTCTATGCGCCGGTCAAGGTTGCGGTCCATCCAGTCTGCGCTGCTTAGATACATTTCTTCGCTGCCGCCGTTCTGAAAGTAGAAAATACGGCTGTGTTCAAGATAGCGGTCAATGATGCTTATGACGGAAATGTTTTCGCTTAAGCCTTTGACTCCTGGCACGAGCATACAAATTCCACGTACGTTGAGTTGAATCTTTACTCCTGCGCAAGATGCCTTGTATAGTTCCCTGATGATTTCCGGCTGAGCAAGACTGTTCATCTTTGCAACAATAAGTCCTGGTGTTTCTGGCGTTGAGAGTTGAATCTCGCGGTCAATCATTTCTATGAGTCTGCTTTTGAGTGTTACCGGCGCCATGAACAAGTGATGCATTGTTTGAACGGCGCTGTAGCCGGAAATTATGTTGAAGAAAATAGTTGCATCGCTTGCAATTTCATAGTTTGAAGTAAAAATTGAAAGGTCTTGATAGAGCTTTGCTGTCTTTTGATTATAGTTGCCGGTGCTCAGGTGCACGTATCGTCTGATGCCGTCGCTTTCTCGCCGTACCACAAGACAAATCTTCGCGTGTACCTTCAGATTTACTATGCCGTACACGACAATAACGCCCGCCTTCTCAAGCTCGTTTGCCCACGAGATGTTGCGTTTCTCATCAAAGCGCGCTTTGAGTTCAACAAATGCGGTGACTTGCTTGCCATTTTGGGCTGCGGTTTCAAGTGCTTCAACAATAGGACTGTTGCTGCCGGTGCGATAAAGCGTCATTTTTATTGCGAGCACTTTTGGATCTACTGCAGCGTCCTGAATAAATTTAATGACCGGCTCATAGCTTTCATATGGAACGTTGAGCAGAACGTCATGCTGGCGCAGTGTGTCCCAGTACGTGCCTTCTTCAGGAAGTTCAGCAGGATAGAAGGTGTCCCACTGTGGATAAAGCAAATGTGCCGCTTCATCAATTGTTGTAATGTCGAGCAAAGTTGTTGGGTCGATGAGTCCGTTCACTTCATAAACATCTTCGGCCTTTAAGTTTAGCTTTTGTTTGAGAATGGCAAGAATTGCAGGACTGGAATTGTTGCATACCATTCGCACTGCAAAAGATGACTGTCGTTTTTCAAGGACTTCTTCCATTGCCTGAATAAAGTCAGGGCCTGCATTTTCGTTTACGGAAAAATCTGCGTCGCGTGCAACTTTGAATAACATGCTTTCCGTGATGCGGTATCCAGGAAAAAGTTCCGTTCCGTACAAAGAGATTATGTCGTCAAGAACAGTGAACTGCTTTGTGCTTGATTCTCCGGGCAGCCAAACAACACGCGGTATGCTTGAAGGCATTTGCACAATAGCAAGAATCTTTGAATCTTTCTTGACGGAAAGCGCATTTTCCTTTGTGTGCAGTCCCGGAATTGGATCAAGTAAAAAAGCCGCATGTAGTTTAAGATTTCCAATGTGCGGGAATTCCTGAGTGTCTGTGCGGAGCGGTGTGAGCAACGGAAAGATTTCTTTTTTAAAAATATTCTCCGTGTACGATTTCTGCTGCTGTGAATATGAGGCGGCGTTTATGTAGGAGATGCCTTCTTTTGCAAGTGACGGAAGCACGTCGTTTGTGAGCGTTTCATATTGGAGTTTTGTAAGCTGATGGCAGCGAATAGATATTTTTTTTAGCAAAGTTGCAGGCGTAAGACCGCTGGCATCAAGCGAGTGTGGATTTGTCATCTGTGCGCGTTTGATTGATGCAACACGCACTTGGAAGAATTCGTCAAAGTTGCTTGCAGTAATTGCTATGAATTTGAGTCGTTCCATGAGCGGCAGTTCTTTGCGGCAAGATTCATGGAGTACGCGTGCGTTGAATTCAATCCAGCTCAATTCCCTGTTGATTACTTTTAATTCTGACATTTAAAACAAACGCTCCTTTGGTTACAATTACACAAGTACAATCTTGTATCCAAACACATTTTCAAACAAGTCGCCTTTTTCTGTAATTGCCATTTTTTCAAGAAGAAGATTGTCGTGACCTTTTACTCGAATGGTAAGACTTTCCGTTGAAAATGAAATGGTAAAGTTGGTGAGTTTCTGCTGATGGCTGCGGTCAAGCGCGTCTGCTGCGCGAAGAATGGCGCTCAGTTTCAAAATGGTCATGCGGTCTGCGCGTGAAAGCAGTTTGAATTCTGGATCATCCTGGGGCATCTTGCTGCCACGGTGATAGCTTACAATTTGTGCCACAAGAGAGGTGTCGTCACGGCTCAGTCCAAAAATTTCGCTGTGCAGTATGATATACTTGCTGTGCAGGTTGTGGTCTACTGCGCGAATGAACATACCGCAGTCGTGTAGAATCGCACTGATTTCAAGAATCAACCGCGCCTTGTTGTCCAGCCCGAGTTCATCCTGCATTGCATCGTAGAGTCTGAGGCTTATCATGCGCACGTATTCTGCGTGTTTTTCATCGCCACGATATTTTCTAAGCAGGTTTGAAGCGCTTGCTGTTATTTGTGAAGTAAATTCTTTTTGCAGCTCTTCATTTGGCTGCACGGACTTACTGATAAGCACTCCTTCGCGAATGGAAGTTTCTGGTACGATAATTTTTTCTACGGTAGTGAGCTTGATGAAAAGTTTGTATGCAAGCAAAGAGACATGCAGTGTCTGTGCATCGCTGTAGCTCAATTTAAAGCGGGCGACACATTCTTCAATGGTGTACCGCTGTACTTCGTCAACAAATTGGTCGAAGTCGGTGCGGTTCATTTCCCACAAAAAAGGTGAAATTGGTTTGCCGGCAAAAAGCGCTGCGAGACGCATGTCTCCGCCTACTGCGATGAACTGCTTTACTTTTCCAAGATTGAGCTCGTTGTTCAAACTGCCGCGTGTATTGCGTATGAATTCCTCAATGTAGCGCCGGGCATCATCAAGACTGCCCATCATGGTGCGTAGCTGCTGCTCGATGATGACAGTGCCCAGACGCATGGTATGTGCACCCGCCATGCGGCCTTTTTCCATGAGCATCATTTCTGTGGAACCGCCTGCGATTTCAAGAATGATGCTGTCACTTTCGCGGACGCTTACGCTTTCATCTTTCAAGCATTCAGTGACGGCGATGTACATAAGACGATTTTCTTCAATGCCATCAATTACTTTTACGGTAAAGCCAGTTTTAACTTTGATGCGGTCAACAACAGGGTCGCGGTTTACTGCCTCGCGGATTGCGCTTGTGCCGATGACTGTTGTTTCTGAACGGGTGATGCCCCAGCCTTCGAGCTGTTCGCCAAAGCGGTTTAAAATTTGCAGACACTGGAGCAATGTTTCTCGGCTGATTGTACCGGTGGTGAATACATCACGACCAAGCGCAACTGGAAGTTCGCTACGGTCGAGGATATTTCTTTTTTTGTCTTCAGTGATTTCTGCGACTAACAGACGAATGCCCGTAGAGCCGATTTCAATCACTGCCTGCGGGGCTGTCATTAGAAATTACTCCGGTTTATAATTTATCTATAAGCATGGAACATTTTCCAGATGGAATAGGAAGTGTCTTTTTCTTCTGGTCCAGAATGTTAATCGTGAAGTAGTACAACTTCTCGCTTTCCATCTGAATCTCCCATCCACTGTTGCTTTTGTTGCTTAAGATTGTTATGAGATTACGTTTAAGAGAAAGTTTTTCGATTCCCATAATCTCAAGGTTTGGAATAATCCAGTCTACTGTCTTGCGCGGCAGACTGATATTCAGACCTATGACATTTTCTATCATCAGCGCAATGGTTGAAAGACCGATTGTTTCAAGATATCGTTTGCGCGGAAATTCATTCTTGTGGCTGAGCTGCGCAGGGCCTTCTTTGCAGGGAAGGTATGCTTCGTACATGTCGCCCTTCTGCTTGCTGTCTGCGGGGCTTAAGCCTTCGAGTATGTAGTACAGGTGGCGGATTGCACATTCACGCGCAAGGTCGAAGCGCTGATATTTTTCAAGACCTTTTATCACCATGAAGTTGAATGCCGGGTATACGGAACCACAGAAGCCTTCGCCTTTTTCTTTGAAGTCCGGACTGTCTGCACTCAATGTCGGGAACGGATGGTCAGTGCCGAATGTTTTTGGATTGCTCAAATGTGCAATAAGCATGTCGGCTTTGTCTGCGTTTGGAAGTTCTGCCAAAAGCGGCCAGAAGCCGGCGATTGTTTTTTGCGGCAGACGCTTTTCATCTTTATCAAGATCGTGATAAAAACCGGTGTTGTTGTCCCACATGAGGCTGTTTATTCTTGTCTTGAGGCTGAAGTACATTTTTTTGTACTGGAAGCTCAAATCTTTGTCGTTGAGAATGTCACCAAGTGCTGACATGTGAGCAGCGTTTATTGCAAGCGCACTGTTGAAATCTACTGTGTAATAAGCGCCTTTGCGCGGTGAGTTGAACATCGTTGACGCTGCGGGGGAACTGCGTAGAGACCGTTTTCTTGTTTGAAAGTGCGGTCAATCCAGTCCATGTATTTCTGCAGTACCGGCATGACTTCCTTGATGCGCCGTTTGTTTGCACTTTTGTGATAGAGGTTGAATTCCGCCCATGCAAAAAGAGGCAGACCTACACCCTCCGGATTTGCGCGGTCAGAAATGGGAGAATTTGTCTTTGCCTCATATCTCCAGCGGATGGCGCCGTTGTCTTCCTGACGTTCATAGAAGTAGTCTATATTCTTGTTTGCAGGATAGTTCCTGTTTGAGTATACAAGGAAAAAAGATGAGAAAATTGATTCAAACTGATCTAATACGAATTCTCCGTGCTGCGGATAAATAAAATAACCGTCCGGTGAGGTTTCACCTGTTGACGGGTCAATCCAATAGTCGGCCAGCCAGTTCCAGGTTTTATCATAAATGTCAACAAAATCCTGATCATAAAAGTGGATTTTGGGGAAGTCGCGCTTGTTCACAATTGCTCCTGAATGTAAAAAAAGCCTTTTCTCCTTAAAAAAATGGCTTCATACGAAGTTACATTATATCATAAAATAACAAAAAACGATATAATTTTGAAGATTTTTTTGCACGAATTCAACTTGAAAATATTGAAATTTTGGGGATTTTATGTATCAGTCATACGTGTATCTTGAAACAAGGGTGCTGCTTTCGGCGGTGCCGGGCGTTTTTGTTTCCACAGCGGCAGAGTCGGCAAAGAAAGATATTCTTTCTGCAAAGGCAGTGTTTTTAAAGCGGAACAATAGTCGCTCGCCGGTTGGCGCTGTTTCTATACAGCCTGCTGCTCTGCATAAAGTGGCAATGCTGGCGCGTGCGCTTGGCGGAACAATGCTTGAAAAATCTGAGCTTGAGCGTTTGACGGGAAGCATACAGGAACCGCCTGACGACAAGGAATTCACCGGCTTTTCGGTAAAAGTTGCTACTGGCGGTGATCTTGACATCATGTTCCATCAGAAAGCAAAGAAAATTCATATTGAGGAAATTCGCATAGAAGAGGACTGCGGACATTTGACGCGTACCGGCGGAAAGGCGCACATGGACTGGACGTATGCCGGCTGCCCGTCGATGCGGCTTCGCACGAGCATGTCATTTGAACTTGGGGAAGAGGCCGAGCTTTATTTGCACGAGCTGTACACCTTGCTTGCGTACCTTAAACTTATTACCGGAGAACTAGGTGAAAGCAGTGTAAGGAGCAATGCATACGCTGCTCTTGCAGAGTATCCGGCAAAGCCAGACTATTTTGTAAAACTGAGGAACCTTAACTCGTTCAATTTCGTACGCAAGGCAATCAACAGTGAGTTGTCACGCCAGGAGGAAATCCTTTCGAGCGGCGGAAAAGTGGTGAGTGAAAGCAGACTGTGGGTGGAAGAACAAAATGCAACTGAGTCATTTCAGTCACGGAAGGAATCAATCATACGCTTTGAACAGTTGAGTCCGCGTGTTGAAGTGGAAGTTGCGTCTCTTGCCGGCGAAAATACGGTTGAAGTGGAACTTCCTTCGGTGCGTCGCGCTCGTCTGAGGGCTTCTTTTGGACTGTCACGGCTGCGCTCGGAATTTATCTGCGCTGAAAAAGACCGTGCTGACTATTTTGAAAAAACAGTGTCTTATGGCGCAGAACCGCTGCTTGCATCCCACTGGATGGCCAGCGAACTCATGCGTCTTTTGAACCGCGAAAACAGGTCAATCAAACAATGCCGTCTTACTCCTGAAAGATTCGCGGCAATCCTTAAAATGCTTTCTGAAGGTTCAATTCATTCTGGCATCGCAAAGAATTTGATGCAGACTATCTGTTCAACCGGCGAAGACCCTGTGGAGCTTGTAAAGAAATCAGGCAAAACACTTTTGTCAAGCGATAAAGATTTACTTTCGTTTGTGCAGCAGGCACTTGATGAAAACAAAGAAAGTGTGCGGCTGCTCAAGAGTGGCGACATGGCTCCTCTTGAATATCTTACCGGATGCGTGATGAAGGCAACCGATGGATGTGCCGTGCCGCAGAATGTAAAGGCACTTATCAAGAAAGAATTGCAAATCAGCGTAGTGTATGTCCTTACAATGGGCGGGGCAATTACAGCGCATAAACAGTCCGATGGTACTGTTGCAGCCGGAGACGCAGAGACAATAAAGAATCTTCTTGGCAAAACAGGCGAGTCTAATCCGGTTCAGGTTACTCCGGTGCGTTCAATGCTGAGCGAAGAAACAGAACCTGCGGACTGGGCATATCTTATTGCAGAAATACAGTCGCGCATTGAGTCTGGAACAGCAAATGGCATTGTGGTGACTCACGGTACGGACACCCTGCCGTATACTGCCGCGCTTTTGTTCTGGCTGTTTGCAGCGGCAACTGTTCCCGTGGTGCTTACGGCTTCTGCTTCGTTGCCGGAAGAAGGCGATGAGGCCCGGAAAAATCTTGAACTTGCAGTAGAGACGGCGCGCAGTAAGAAAAAAGGCGTGTACGTTGTGTACGGCGGGAAGATTCTTTCGGCGCTCAACTTAAAATTTATTCGCAGCGGAGCGGACGGATTTATAAACTGGAATCTTGCAAAACCGGTGTACGAGATGGATGGCTTTTTGAGCAGTCAGTTCTTGTCGGTGACTGTCCCTGACGGCGCGACAATGGCGGATTTGCTTAACGAAGCGGCGTCACGGTTTGCCGTAGTGCGCTTGTATCCTGGTGAGCCGGGATATCGTCTTGAGCATTTGCTTGATGAAGAAAGCGGCATAGACACCGTTGTGCTCGAGCTGTATGCGTCAGGAACATGCAATATGCGTACCAGTGATTATTCTCTTAAACAACTGCTGCTCAACGGTCATAGAAATGGCTGTAGGTTTTATTGCACATCGCAGCAGGAGTGCCGCGTAGACTTTTCGCAGTATTCAACAAGCGCCCGTGTTTGGCGTGAAGGAGCTGTTCCTATGGGATTGCTTACTACGGAATCTGTGGTGGCGTTGTACTTTGCGTCATATCTTCTTGCCGACAACGACAATGAGCTTGCTGAGCTCATTGAAGGCGGCACTGATACTCTTGAGGAATAAGTTACTCTTCTGAAGCTGTTTCTGCAGGCGCTGTTTGTTCATCAGCTGGAGCACTTTCTGCAGCTGTTGTTTCTGGCTGAGGTGCAGGTGTTGTAGAAGCTGCAGTCGTTGGAGCTGCCGCATGTGCGGGCTTAGGCGCTGCAGAAGTGGAAGCTGGCGTTGCAGCAACCGGCGCTGCTGGAGCTGCTGGAGCTGCGGCAGTAGTTTCTGCTGGTGCGGCAGATTCAGGCTGTGGCGCTGAAGCTGAAGCTGAAGAACTTGCGGTAACGGAGATGAATGAACTTTCTGCATCGCAGAACAGACGGATGAGATCTTTCTGCGACTTGTGGCGTGACTTGATGAAAAGCGTTTCTTCATCCGTATGATAGACGTAACCCGAAGAATTATATGTTTCAAACCGTGGGTCGGTTCTGAATTTCTGCTTCCGAATTTCTATATTTGCATGGAATGTAGGCACGCCGTTGAAAATAACATAATGCGTTTCGCCAAGCGGGAAGTCTATGGTAATATCGATTGTGCCGCCGGACTCTTTTGCGTAGACAATGTTGTTTGCGCAAGTCCAAGCCCATACGGCCTTTGTTCCGTAATAACCAAGAATTTCGGTATGCGGATAGAATGTATTGTCCTGCGCAACAAGTGGATAGAGTACGCCGAGCGTGCGTAAATCAATTGTGCTGTCTGGAGATATGACGGAGTTTGTCATCAGGTAGCCTGCTGCTGTGTATTCCATTCTGCTGCGTGCGTTGCCGTAAGCAATGAGCGCTGAACCAGTCTGAACAGTCTGTTCCATGGTAAGCGGTGTATCTCCGTTTGTCAGTGAAAGATGCTGATTTTCTACGGTGCAGGCAGAAGCGATTGTTTCTGTGCATTGCTCAATCACATTGTCAAGCAGCGAAGCAAGAGAAACATCGTGGGGCGCAAGTTTTGAATATAAAGAAATTATGCCGGCAGCCTGCATGACTGTTGGTGCAAATTTGTCTATTGTACCCGGCATCGAAAGCAAAGAGCGCGCACGGGCAGTCCGTTTGATGCGCATTACGTAGTCGTCTATGCCGTCCACCGTAAATATATCAAGATTCTGCGATGCAATTGAACTGGAAACCATGGAATCATACTTGTTTGTCTGCATGACAAGACTTTGATTCATGGTGACAAGGTTGTCAAAGAAAGGAGACGACAGGTAGGTGCGTTTATTTCCTTTCTTGAAGGAATCAGGAACTTTATCAAGTGCTTCGTTGTATTTGCCCGTGGAAGCCATCTCTGCAACAAATGCAATGACAGACTGTTCCGTGAGTGATGACACATCGCCGGAATTGATTGTCTGCGTGAAGCTAGTAACTAAGTCGTCACGTAATTGTTTAACCGTTGCTTCGTACGTCTTGCCGTCTGCAAGCGGAAGGTTGATGATTGACTCAAACGCAAAACGCTTTGTCGGGTCGTAGCTCGTATATGTTGCCGCAAGCTGATTTGCGGTGAATTTGATTCTGTCCGTTGAAACGTGCGGGGCGTTGAGTGCAAAATTATTATTCTTTGATGCGATGAGCAATCTGTTTGAAAGTTGCTCCTTTATCGAGTAACCGCCTGATGGCTTGTATGCAAGTGTGAGCGTGTCGTTGCCGTCTGAAGGTTCAACAGAAATAGAAAGCTGTGCAGTGGCAGTCTTGTCGGTCACGCTGAAAAGAATTGTGGTGCCGTCGGTAAAGGTGAACTGCGCCGACAAGTCTGAAGGTTCAGACAGCGATGCAAGAACGAGGTTTTTCTCGCTGCCCGGCTGTGCGGAATTTGAAACGACAGCAGGAATATTGTCATTGGCGGTGAAGTCAATGCCCCTGAAGCTCACCTGCATCTGGTTTCGCAGTGCAGTTTTGTTGTTGTCCTTTTCCGTCTGCGCAAGGGTGATGTGCAGCGCGCCAATATTTCGAGAAATGACCGATTCAGTCTTAAATTGGAGGATGAAAATGCCGAAAATAAGAACGGCGTATAGGACAGTCAGTCCTAAAAACTTTCTGACAGGATGTTTACGCATTTTGCATATTTTATCTAGTAAGAGTACAAAATGCAATACAAAAGCCTGTTTTGTGGGGAAATATGAAGAATTTGAGTAACCGTTTATTGTGTTTTAGCATTGCAGGTGCTGTCATGCTAAGTGTAATTTCTTGTGCTACAACAAAAAAACTGCCGACGGAAGAACCTGCCGCGCCGACAGCCCAACAACCGGAGCCGTCCGTCCCCAAAAAAACTGAGGAATTTTCAAAGACGGGTTTTGTGGAGCGCCTTAATGAAACGCTCAAGACAAAGACGCCGGAAGATGCCCTCCTGCTGTATGATACGCTTCCCGTTGAATATGCGGACGATTTTGATTTGCTGTTTTTAAAGGCTGCCATTTTGGTAAGCGCCGCAAAATATGATGAAGCAGACATTTTGTGCAAAGCGTTGCTTGTTCGCCAACCTGATAACACTGATGTCATGGCACTTGCCGCTGTTATTGCAAAGGCAAAAGGTGACACCGCCGGCAGAAAGACGCAGTTAGCCGCCATCATTGCAAAAGATCCAAATAATTCTGAAGCAAATATAGCACTTGCCGACGATGAAGTTTTGAAGCGCAACTACAACACCGCGCGTTCCTACTATTCAAAGGCGCTAAAGGACGAACCGTCAAATGAAGAAGCGCTCGTTGGATTCGGGGAGACGTGCTATTTTCTTGAAGACGATGACAAGGCGGAAGAGACATTCAACACAGTGCTTGAAAACAACCCTGAATGTGACGCCGCATATTATTATCTTGGCAAACTTGCATATGCTGACAGCAGCTACAAAAAGGCTGCTTCAAATATAGAAAAGGCAATTGCGCTCAACGGAACGAATTTTGACTATTATCTTGACTACGGCATGTACCTTCGTTTTCTAGGAAGACTTGCCGATGCAGAAAAAGCATGGACTGAGGCAATTGAACTGCAGCCAGATTATTTCCTTGGATATGTTTACCGTGGCGGACTGTACGATGAGGAAGAAAAACTTGACCAGGCGCTTGCGGACTATCGCAAAGTGGTGTCGCTCAACCCGTCGTATTATTTTGCATACGAAAGTCTTGGACTTCTTGCGCTGCACAGTCAGAGCTGGACAGAAGCACGTGAAGCGTTCATGAAATGTCGTGAAGTCAACAAAACAAATATTTCATATCCGCTGACGATTACATACTGCTACTATAAGGAAGGCGATAAGATAAATGCAAAAAAATACAGCGATTCAGTTCTGAGAACGATGGACAATACTTCTGTGGAGTATCTTGTACTTCGGGCCTTTCATGATGAAACAGGAAAACTCCCGCTTGACCAGCGGATTTCAGAAGTCGACAGTCAAAATAAAAAAGGTAAATTGTACTTCTATGTTGGGCTTCTTTATGATATGTTTGGTGGAACAGAAATTGCAAAGCAGTATTACACAAAAGTTGTCAGCATGAATTGCCCGATGTTTTTTGAGTATCGGCTTGCAGAATGGGGTGTTAAAATAACAGATGGATCAAAATGAAGAAAACAAAAAAACAATTGATGAGCAGAATGAGGCGTCGCAGACAGATACAGAAAAACGTCTTACGCTGGGCGGACGTAAAATAATTCTTGTTGGCACGGCACATGTTTCCGCAGAAAGCATGACCGAAGCGGCAGCTGCTGTAGAAAAAGAAAAGCCAGACACGCTTGCAATAGAGCTTGATGAAAAACGCCTGCAGAATCTTACCGATCCTGAATCGTGGCGCAAAATGGATATTGTAAAAGTGCTTAAGAACAAGCAGGGATTCCTCATGCTTGCAAATATTATCCTTGCCTCGTATCAAAAAAGGATGGGGCAGGATTCCGGAGTGCGCCCCGGTGATGAGATGCTTGCCGCAATCAACAAGGCAAAAGAACTTGGCATACCGCAGACAATGGTTGACCGTCCTATCGCGGTGACAATGCGTCGTGCCTGGGCTGAAAATTCTTTCTGGGGAAAATGCAAACTTCTTTCTGCCATGATAGCGAGCGCCTTTTCAACAGAAAAAGTTGACAGTGAAGAAATTGAAAATTTAAAAAAGAAAAGTGAAATGGACAGCATGATGAAGGAACTGTCCGACTACATGCCAGACGTAAAGCGTGTGCTTATTGACGAGCGCGACCGTTACCTTGCGTGCCATATATGGCAGTGTGCGGGAAATAAAGTGCTTGCTGTTCTTGGTGCAGGTCATTTAAACGGCGTGCAGGCTCACCTTGAAAAAATTGCAGCAGGAGAAGAAACTGCCGACTGTGCGGATATTGAAAATGTTCCGCCCAAAAAGCTAGCTTCAAAAATTGCATCATGGGTCATACCGCTTCTTGTCATCCTGCTCATTGTATATGGATTTGTAAAAGGCGGTCAGAAGAACGGCTGGGATTTGATTAGTGCATGGGTTTTGTGGAATGGAATTTTTTCCGCAGTGGGAACAATCATCGCCGCCGGACATCCGCTTACTGTCCTTGTTTCATTTGTTGCGGCGCCAATCACTTCGCTTGATCCGCTTGTAGGAATTGGCTTTGTGACGGGCATTGTGCAGGCTGCAATAAAGAAGCCAAAAGTTGCAGACATGGAAACGTTGCAGTCTGATGCTTCAAGTGTCAAAGGATTCTACAAGAATAGAATTTTGCGCGTGCTGCTTGTGTTTGTATTGTCTTCCCTGGGTTGCATGATTGCAAAATTTTTTGTGGGAGCATCATTCATAAAAATATTCAGCAACATATAAAAATAAATTCCTAAAAAATATTCTTGCTTACTGAGACGCCGGTAAAAATAAAATGTACGGCGTCTCAGTTTATTTTAAACAAGTTAAACAAATTGTTATGTAACAGAATATTATTTGAAAATCAAATTCGTTAAGAGTATACTTTCTGTAACAAAAGTACAGACGATGTATGCAGAAAAATCTGCAAGCTACAGGAGGTCTTTTATGAAGACAGTACAATTTTTCCAGACAGACAAAGGAGGTGCGCAATGAAGGGCCTGCGTTTACGCAAAATTGCCCCCGCTCAGAAACTGCATTCCAATTCCTTCCATAACAAAATGTTATTTCCTTTACAGAAACTTTTAAGCTGTTCACACTATACTTCACATCGTATTCAAGAAACAAACATACTTAAACATTGCAAGGTGATTCGCCTTGCGGTCGTTTTAGTCCTTCTGGAAATTTTGTCCATTTCCGGAACAGTGTTTGCGCAAGAATATAATTCTGGAACTGGTGAAACCGGGACAGAGTATAACCGTTTAATCTCTCTCCTTTCCGGGTACCTTGCCAACGATCTCCAGCTCCAGAGTCTTTCTGTTAGCGCACAGTCAGCTTCTCTTTCTTTAGATAAATCAAACTGTAACAATGGAATTGCTCTTTCTCTTTCTACGGGTGATATGGTTCTGAAGACAAATTCTTCTGGAACGTCTTTTACTGTTGAACCGGCGGTGTCTGTTTCTATTCCGCAAGCAAACAACACTGCTGTTTCACTGACAGGCACGGCGCAAGTTGCAGGTGATGCGAGCGTAAGCAATGTTGCAGACGTGTCGCTCAAAGTAAGCACCGATATTATTTCCGGCAGCGGAACAACACGCAAAGTGACACTTTTGAAGGCGGAGCGGACGTTGCTTGAGGCACAGCGCGCCGTGCAGGATCGTGCGGTGAGCGCGGAAAAAGAATTCTACACGGAATTAAAAACATTGCTCACGCAGGCAGCAACCGTTCTTACTTCTCAGCAGACGCTGTATGAGGACACCGTTGCCTTTAAAACTGTTGTGGCGCAAGGATATTCCCAAAGTTCGTCAACGTACCGCACTGCTGATTTAAAAGTGCGCACGGACACTCGTGCTGTTGAAGAAGCAAAGCGGGCGTTTGTCCGTGAGCAGACGGTGTTTGCATCAAAATGCGGCGCAAAGAATTCCACGCAGACAGAAGAAGCTGCAGCGGCTTCTTTTGAAACTGCATGGGCTTTTCTGCCTACAGTCATTCCTGAAGTTGCGGGGCTTGATGTAACTTCGTTTGACAAGAATACATATACTTCAATAGAAAGCGCGCAGTGGGAGAAATATATTGGCACGCTTACTCGGAGCGCTGATAAAGATTTGACGCTGTCTGCAAACGGCGGCGTTACATTCAACAACAGTGCTACTGACAGCGCCACTGTTGACACCGGAGTTTCCTTGTCATGGAAAGGACTTTCTGCGAATGCAGGTGTTTCTATTCCGGTTGGAGCTGCGGACAGCGGACTTGCATACACGCTTGGCGTTTCTTTTTCACCGTCAGGAATAAAACTTGCTGGTATAAATGCGCAGCAAAAAGAACTCGATGCAAAACTTGAGGACATTGCAATTGCATCTGCAGAGGACAGCTACAGCACGTCAGTTGTTTCAACGCAGACAACGCTCAGCGACTTGGTGTGGGCAAAGCAGTCTGATGAAGAAGAGTATACGTTATATGCGCAGCTTGAAAACGACACTGCCACTTGGTATAAGCAGGGCCTTGTCGCCGAAAGCGATTACAAAGCCTCGCAGGTGAATAAGGAAAAAGCAAGAATCACCTGTCTGGTAAACGCAGTTGAATTCATCATCTACAACGATGAGACAAAATTACTGTTTCATACAGATTCAGTGGAAAAAAATCCTGCAGGAGCAACAAAATGAAAATGAATAAGAAAATACGCATTACCATTATCTGTGTGTCAGCCGTGCTTGTTGTTGGCATTGCGCTGCTTGTCACCCGAAAAATAATTTCGGCAAAGTCTTCATCAAATACAACTTATACGGTACGACAGGAAACGTATGAAGATACCATCGACATTGCAGGAACTGTTTCTGCTGCAAATGAGCAGACGCTTCAAGCGCAGGATGATGGCACCGTTGTTGCGGTGTATGTCAAAGAGGGAGATCACGTAAAAAAAGGTGATGTCATTCTGCAGCTTGATGACACTACGCAGCAGTACAATCTTGCAAACCAAGATTACCTTATTGCACAGAAACGTGTTACCGGCAGTCAGAAAGAAATAGAACTTATGCAGAAACAGCGCGCCTCTCTTGTGCAGAAGGTCCAGGACCGCAAGGTCGTTGCAACATTTGACGGCGTCATTGCTGAACTTGATGCAGCGGTTGGCGATTACTTTGAGGCAAAAGATACCATTGGTACGCTTGTTGACTTGAGCTATCTTAAGGCGACTGTTGAAATCGCAGAAACTGATGTGTCGCGCCTCAAGGTTGGACAGAAAGTTTCATTCACCTTCCCGGCTTATACGGAAAAAACAGTCCAGGGATATCTTGTGTCATATCCGGCAATAGGCGAAGTGACGAGCCGTGGTGTCACGGTGGTAAATGCGGAAGTCCGCATTGATGATTATCCATCGGCAATTCTGCCAAACTATTCTTTTACCGGCACTATACAAATAAGCGAACCGCAGACGCTGCTTGTTGTTGAGCGCAATGCAATTGGCTATGAAAATGGCAAGGCGTATGTGGAAGTTGTTGATGGCAAAGGCAAGACAACAAAGACAACGGTCACGCTCAAACCGTATAGCTCAAGTTATGTAAATATTCTTACTGAATTAAAAGGTGGCGAAACACTCAAAGGCTTAAGCACCAATGCAATCAGCGGAAGACTCAAGAGCAGAAGCGACACCACTTCCACAAAGAAGAATTCAAATACCCAGAGCGATGGTGGATTTGGCGGGCCTCCAGGAGGAATGGGCGGAATGGGCGGCGGAATGCCTGGCATGTAAAAGACAGGAGCAATTTATGGAAGAACAGAAAGAAGCAAGTCACGAAGTTCATCAAGAGAATGTTTCCGCGCAGGAAGTTATTCATATGGATAATGTGATAAAGACATATGTCATGGGCGACAACTGTGTGTACGCACTCAGAGGGTTGACGTTCACCGTCCGTCAGGGAGAATTCCTTTCCATTATGGGACCGAGCGGTTCAGGAAAATCAACCTGCATGAATATGATTGGTTGTCTTGACAGGCCTACAAGCGGCATTGTTGAGATTGACGGCCGCCGTACCGCTGATATGAGTGAAAAGGAACTTGCCGTGCTGCGCAACAAGACAATTGGCTTTGTATTCCAACAGTATCATCTGCTTCCTTCGATGACTGTGCTTGAGAACGTCATGCTGCCGCTCCGTTACCAGGGTGTTGAGCGCGAAGAACGAAGGCGTATGGCGGAAGAAGCGCTTGTCAGAGTGGGGCTTGCAGAGCGAATGAAGCATCGTCCGTATGAACTAAGCGGCGGTCAGAAGCAGCGTGTTGCAATTGCACGCGCAACAGTCACACGGCCGCAGATTATTCTTGCAGACGAACCGACAGGTGCGCTTGACAGTGAAACCGGTAAAGCGGTTCTTGCACTCTTTGGTGAAATAAACAAAGCCGGTACCACAATTGTCATTGTCACACACGACCCAAAAATTGGCGCGTCTACTCCAAGATGCATACGCATTCTTGACGGAAAAATACAGAGTGATGAACAGCAGACGCCCGTTCCGTGGAGCAAGGACGCACTTTTGGAGGAGGGACATCATGTTTGAAGACTTTATAAACGCACTGCAGAATTTTAAACGGAACCGGATGCGAACCTTTCTTTCGCTGCTGGGCGTCATCATCGGGGTTGCAAGCGTCATTGTCATTACCAGCATGGGTTCAAGTTCAACAAAAAAAATTCAAGATACATTTGGATCTTCCGGACTTGACTTGGTGAGCATTTCCAGCGGTTTTATGAGCAGGCATGGACGCGACACGACAACCTCAATCACCTTTGATGAAAAATTCCGTACTAACATTTTCAACAACATTGATAACGTTGAAAAAGTGTGGTATAAAAATTCACTCAACGGAACGCTGACGTATGACGACACAAGCGTTTCTGCAAATGCAACCGCAATTGAACCGGGTTATCTGCAAATGTGCGGTCTTAAACTTGATTACGGCGACTATTTCACCGTGACAGACGATGTTGCCGGAACGCAAAAAATAATTCTTGGCAGTGAGATTGCAGAGGGGCTGTTTCCAGAAGGAGAGGCGGTGGGCAAACAAATTCTGCTCATGAGCGGAAAAGTTCCATTTTCATTTACTGTTATAGGCGTGCTCAAGGAACAGACGAGCGGCATGGACTCAAGTACAACCGGTGTGTACATTACGCGCGGCTTCTATAAAAAAGAAATTGCGCCTAATCCTGCGGCAAGCACCGTCGTCCTGCAGGCCACCAAAAATGAATATACCACGCAGATGGTTACCGATGTCACGTCGTACTGCGCAAGCCTCAGCGGTTCTTCATACAGTGTGAGCGTCACTTCAATGCAGACTATGATTGACCAGATGAGCGAAATCACCAGCACCTTGTCGCTTATGCTCAGCGCAATTGCGGCAATATCGCTTTTGGTGGGCGGCATAGGCATCATGAACATAATGATTGTCACCGTGACAGAACGGCGGCAGGAAATAGGCATTAGAAAGGCGCTTGGAGCAAGTCCTGCGGCAATCAGACAGCAGTTTCTTGTGGAAAGCGCAAGCATTACGCTTATGGGCGGCATCATAGGAATTTTGCTCGGCATAGGCATCAGTTTTGCCGTTGAATATGTACGCTCGCAAAGTTATGTCATCAACTGGAGCGCCTGTGTCATTTCCTTTGTGTTCTCTGTTTTTGTAGGAATTTTCTTCGGACTTAATCCTGCATCGCGCGCAGCCAAACTTGATCCGGTTGAAGCGCTTGCAGGCGAATGATTATTTCTTTGCAGAACTTTGGTTGAGCACCGTGTGCGGCGGTACGGAAGAAGTTACCCACGTATTGCCGCCAATTGTGCTTCCTTCACCGATTACCGTTTCTCCACCTAAGATTGTTGCGTTTGCATAAATCGTTACGTCATCCTCAATAGTAGGGTGACGTTTTTTATTCATCATTTCTTTTTTTACACTGAGTGCGCCGAGTGTCACTCCCTGGTAAATCTTTACTCTGTTGCCAATGACGCATGTTTCCCCGATGACGACACCTGTTCCGTGGTCAATGAAAAAACTTTCGCCAATTTCTGCGCCGGGATGAATGTCTATGCCTGTTTTGCCGTGCACATATTCACTCATGATGCGCGGAATTACCGGAACGCCGCTTTTCTGCAAAAAATGAGCCAGGCGGTAGATGACTATTGCTTCAAGTCCCGGATACGAGATGATTACTTCCTCGGAACTCTTTGCAGCCGGGTCGCCGCTGTATGCAGCTTGTACGTCAAGCGCAACCTTGCGTCTTATTTCTGGAAGTTCTTCTATGAGCGCGCAGGAAGTCTGTTCTGCAAGCCCGTAGCAGTGTGATTCTTCTACGATGGTGCCGCAGGTGATGTATACCAGAGCCTTCTGTATTTCCTTTGTGAGCATGGAGATAATACGGTTTACCCGCTCGCCGGTCACAAAGCGCAACGTCTGCTGGTCAATAAGTTCTGCCGTTCTAAACCCAGGGAAAATAAGGCTCTGCAAATCTTGGAGCACGCTGACGACATTCTGCCTGTTTGGAAAGTTACATGCCTCGTCAAGGTTGATTCCGCCGTATTTTTCGTACGATTCAAGAATGTGGTCTATAGCTGTGTCGATTTTGTCCATAGAAAGCCTCTTTTTGCAAGCATATCAGAAAAATAAGCTGTTTGCAATGCAGTTTTATGATGATAGAAGGACTATCATGGATAATTTGTTGCTGGGTAAAAAAATAGAGGCGCCAAATGGTAACACCACCCGGCGCCTCTACCGTCCAGTTTAACTGGACATCGGAGAGAGTTTATCAGCTTATTTACAAGCTGAAATAAACATACTACAAAGCGGTTTATTAGTCAATAGTTTTTGCAAAAAAAAATGCAGAATTTATTATAAATGATAATAAATTATCATGATGACAGAATAAAAAACACGTGTTACAATTAAAAGTATGGAAAAAGAAAAAAGTGTGAATCCCCCGGTAAAACCGTGCACGGAGCCGGACTGTATACTTCGCTGCATTGGACTTATCGAATTTCTTTCAAAAGTGCTCGATAAAGATTATGAGCTTGTCGTGTTTTCTTTCAATACAAATAAGGACGCAGGAACAATTCTTGCCATACGCAACGGCTTTATAAGCGGGCGCAAGATAGGCGACGGACTGCTTCCCGAGGGAAGGGCTGCTCTTAGTTCAAATGCGTTCAGGTACAGCAATTCTGTCATAAATTATGCCGCGCGTACGGAAAATGGCAATCATCTTGCCTGCTCGTCACTTGTTCTTGGCGAAGACGGAGAGCAGCCGGTGGGAATGCTCAGCATAAACAGAATAATCGGCAGCGACCAGGCGGGTGATGTGTCGAGTCTGTATTCAACGGTCATGACTGCTCCTGAAGTCTGGCAGATGGTCAATAAAAAAACACCTTCTTCCCGTCTGAATAAAGTGATGGAACAGCCGGAGATGACACTCCGGGACAAACTTCATTCCGCGGTAAAGCAAATTACAAAAGGCGAAACAAATGATCCTTCGCGTCTTACCGTCGAAGAGCGTATTACTGTCCTTACCATGCTCAAGAAGCAGGGCGTCTTTAAAGTGCGCAACTCGGTGAATGTCGCTGCAAATTTTTTTCATTTGTCGGAACCGACTATTTACCGCTATCTGCAGAAGGCGCTTTAAGCTGTCATGCAAAGAAAACAAAAGTCTGCCGACAATGACAGCCGGCAAAATATAATTCGTCCTCGTTTCTTTGATTATTGTTTTTTCTTGCTTTCGCTTGCGGTGCTTGTGTTTTCTGTTTTTGCGGCAAAAAACAGCGGCGGTTCAAAGCCGATGCTTGTCATTGACAGTCCTGGCGGGCAGTATGTCTATTCGCTTTCTGTCGATGCGGAATATTCAGTTGTCGGCAAGATTGGTGTGTCAAAAATACGTGTGTCGGGCGGCAAAGTGTTTTTTGTATCTTCTCCCTGTCCGAACAAAACATGTATCCAGTGCGCGCCGGTGTCGCGGAACGGCGAGTGGATTGCGTGCCTGCCAAACGGTGTCTTTGTGCGCGTTGAGAGCAACGGTTCCGATGATGTTGATGCTGTTGCGTTCTAACGTTGTGTCGTTCCATTTGACGTATTATTCTTGTTGTTTTATAGTAGGGTGATGAGTAAAAAAAGAGGATCCATCGTTTATAAATGTTCTTCATGTGGATATGCGCAGCCCGGCTGGCTTGGACGGTGCCCCCAGTGCGGCGAGTGGAACACGCTTGAGGAATGTATTGTTGACCCGAATGCTTCCGCCCCGAGCCTTGCTTCTGATGGTACAGCGGTCAAAGTAAAACCTGTTCCCCTTTCAACGATTTCCGTGGACGATGGCGGGCGTCTGAGCACTGGCACAGCTGAATTTGACCGGGTGCTTGGCGGCGGTGCGACTAAACGCAGTGCAATTCTTATTGGCGGCGAACCTGGCATCGGCAAATCGACGCTTCTTTTGCAGACTGCCGCTGCTGTTCTTGCGGGGCAGAACAATTCCGGTGACAAGGGAAGAATTCTCTATGTTTCGGGCGAAGAGTCTGCTTCGCAGATAAAGGGACGCGCGGTACGGCTGGGGCTTTCCGTTGACACCATGGAAATTCTTTGTACGCTCCGGCTGGAGGACATCCTTGACGCGCTTGACAGTCTTTCTCCGCTGCTTGTCATCATAGATTCGATTCAGACCGTTTATTCTGTGGAGGCGGGCATTGTCCCCGGAACGGTGAATCAGCTCAAATTTTGTGCAAATGAACTTATTTCCTGGGTAAAAGAGCGTGACAGCGTGCTGTTTATGACGGCGCATGTGACTAAGGACGGACTTATTGCGGGGCCGAAGAGCCTTGAGCATATGGTGGACACGGTCATTTCTTTTGAGCGTAGCAGCGATGAAGTTCGGTTTCTGCGTGCTGCGAAGAACAGATTTGGTTCCGTTGACGAGCTTGGCATTTTTGAAATGTCTGCTTCAGGGCTTGCTCCTGTTGCAGACCCAAGTTCGTTGTTCATAACGAGGCGGACTGGCGGTACGCCTGCGGGAGTGGCGTATGTTCCGGTGTTTGAGGGAACACGCGTGTTTATTGTAGAAATTCAGGCGCTTACGGTACCGGCAAAGGCTGCCCTGAGCAGAGTATACAGCGACAGAATAGACAGCGCCCGGGTAAGCAGGGTTGCGGCTGTGCTTGAAAAGCGGGTTGGGGCTAAATTCAGCGACCAGGACTTATATATAAACGTTGCCGGCGGAGTTCGTCTTACCGAAAGCGCCATTGATGCGGCTTTAGCGGCGGCTCTGTATTCGGCGCGCGCTGACATTCCGCTGCCGGAAAAAACGGTTGTCCTGGGCGAGCTGAGTCTTGCAGGCGAAATCAGGCCGGTAAGCAAGATAAAGCAGCGTGTAAAGACTTCTCGTGAACTTGGATTCGAGCGCATATTCACTCCTGAAAAGGAAACTGGCTGTACTGCGGTCGACAGCATAAAATCGCTCGTAAAAAGCCTGTTTGGCGTGTAAAATAGGGGAAAAAGCCTTCCATCATATTGACATAAACGTTTACTCCGATATATTTTCAAAACACATCTTTTAATGTGTACGCTCTTGTAGCTCAGTCGGTAGAGCACATCGTTGGTAACGATGAGGTCAGCGGTCCGATTCCGCTCGGGAGCTCTTAATTTTTTTATTTAGGAGCAATGACATGGCAAGCAAGAAAAAGTCAGCCACTGAGATTATCGCTTTGCAGTGCAGCGAATGCAAGCAGAAGAACTATACAACATACAAAAACCGCAAGAACATCACCGGTAAACTTGAGAAGAACAAGTATTGCCAGTTCTGCCGCAAAGAGACTCTCCATAAGGAAACAAAAGTAAAATAAGGTATATGCTGCTTTTGGGCCGTTGTGCCGGAGCAGTTGTATATATATAGGTCAGTAGCTCAGCTGGTAGAGTTACGGTCTCCAAAACCGTCTGTCGCGGGTTCGAGTCCTGCCTGGCCTGGTATTCTTTTTCAAAGAGGATAAAGATGAACAAGTTTTTTCAATTTTGCAAGGAATGCGGTGCTGAACTCAAAAAAGTAGTGTGGCCCACACGTGAAGAAGTCATTTCCTCTGTAAAAATAGTGCTCATTTCTACAATCGTGGTTGCTGTGATCCTTGGCCTTCTGGACTGTCTGTTCACTCAGGGCCTCCGTCTCGTATTCTAACAGAGTAAGGTATACCGATGGCAAAAAGCTGGTACATTCTTCACACCTACACGGGGTATGAAGGAAAAATTGAACGAACTCTCCGCAGTCTGCTTGAATCTGGCGACATTGATCCCGCTGTTGTGACGGATGTCAAAGTTCCTGTTGAAGAAATTGTTGAGATTCGCGACGGCAAGAAACATACGCGCAACAACAAGTTCCTGCCCGGTTACATTATGCTTGAGATGGATTTACCGCAGCTTGGCTGGAAGAGCACGTGCTCAGCGATTCGCCGCATACAGGGCGTCACTGGCTTTGTAGGAACAAATCCTTCTGACCGTCCGCGTCCTATTACAACTGACGAAGCAAAGAACCTGCTGCAGAAAGCCGGAGAAATCAAAGGCGAAAAAGCGGTTTATGTCAAACAGTCATACGATGTCGGCGACCAGGTTAAAATTACTGACGGTCCGTTTGCAACATTCAGCGGGGCTGTCGAAGAAGTCAATCTTGAGAAAAACAAACTGCGTGTCACCGTTCAGATTTTTGGTCGTGCGACGCCGGTTGAAGTTGATATGCTTCAGGTAGAAAAAATCTAAGTAAAAACAAAGCTGGCGCACTGAGATTTTTCTCTGTAGCGCATTGTTCTTTTTTATTTGTAGTAGAATGCGGTGTTGCTCAGGCAACACTTTTATTCTTAATTTGGGAGAGGCGCAAGTCCGTTGGACAGAGGCGCTTCGCTAGGACAGAGTTTCCGGCAACGGGGCTCTGAGCCACACCAAGGTAAGGAGATATACTATGGCCACAAAAAAGGTAACGGCTGTCATCAAACTGCAGTGTCCTGCAGGATCTGCGACGCCAGCACCACCTATTGGACCGGCTCTTGGACCGCATGGAGTTTCAGCACCTAAATTCGTGCAGGAATTCAATGACCGCACCAAGTCCATGGAAAAGGGACTTATCATCCCGGTAATCATTACTGTCTATCAGGACAAATCTTACACATTCATCCTCAAAACTCCACCGGCAGCTGTTCTTATTCGCAAAGCAGCAGGAATTGCAAAAGGTTCCGGCAACCCGCTTCGCGACAAGGTCGGCAAATTGTCTCAGAAGAGCCTTGAAGATATTGCAAAGCAGAAAATGCCTGATATCAATGCAAACGATCTTGAGGCAGCAAAGAAAATCATCGCCGGAACTGCACGCAGCATGGGCGTTGAAGTGGAGGGCATGACGAAATGAAACACGGAAAGAAATACCGCGACTCGCTCAAAAAGTATGATTAAGCAAAGCACTATGCAGTTGCCGAAGCATGCAAGCTTGTCAAAGACCTTCACTATGTCAACTTCGATGAAACTGTAGAACTTCATGTTTCTCTGAGACTCGACAAGAACCAGACGGTACGCGACACTCTCGTGTTCCCGAATCAGTTCAAAGCTGAGAAACGCGTGTTGGTATTCTGCAAGGAAGACCGCAAGCAGGAAGCTCTTGACGCTGGCGCAACATATGCTGGCGACACTGAGTATATCGAAAAGGTAAAGGGTGGTTGGACAGACTTTGATGTCGCCGTTGCTACCCCTGATATGATGAAAGACGTTGGTCGTCTTGGTATGGTACTTGGCCGCAAAGGTCTTAAGCCTAACCCAAAGACTGGAACTGTTACCGCGGATATTAAGACCGCAGTTGCAGAGCTCAAGAAAGGACGCACAGAGTACCGCGCAGACAAGACTGGAATCATCCACATCGCTGTTGGCAAGGTTTCTATGGATCCTGCAAAGACCGCTGAGAACGTGACAACACTTCTTAACGAAATTGAGCGCAAGAAGCCTGCTGATGCAAAAGCAGGATTTGTCCATACCGTTTCCGTAAACTCTTCAATGGGTCCGGGCGTCTGGGTCGACTTTAAGGAGGAAGAATAATGGCTATTCTCGCAAAAAAACTCCAGCCTGCAAAGACAGCAGCTATTGAAGAAACAAAGAAATCACTGAGCAGCTATGAAAACTTCATCTTCGTAGACTACCGTGGACTTAGTGTTGAACAGATTACAAAGCTCCGCCGTTCACTTCGCGAAAAGAATGCGCAGCTCAAAGTTTTTAAGAATAACTTTGCGCGTGTTGCTTTTGAAGAAATGAAGGTTGATGCTGTCGCTCCGTATCTTACCGGACCTACTGCTATTGCAATGGTGAAGGAAGATGCCAACGAAGCGGCAAAAGTCATGTTCGATTTTGCAAAGGATACTCCGGCTCTTAAAGTAAAGGGCGCCTGGGTATCAAAAGAGCTTTACGATTCAGCAAAAATCGAGGCACTGTCAAAGTTGCCAGGAAAGAAAGCGCTCATCGCAATGCTCATGTCTGCTATCAACGGACCGGCACGCAAACTTGCTGGCACCTTGCAGGCATATGTGGAAAAGAAACAGAAGGAAGGAGATGCTCCAGCAGCAGCTCCAGCCGATGCGGCTCCAGCAGCCGAAGCGGCACCTGCACCAGCAGCAAACTAAGCTACCGGCGTAAGGCACTTTTTGTAACTGCGGTCAGGCTTCATTGCTGTCGACTGTCCGCAGAAAATAATTGCGTAGGTTATAGGAAGCAGTTTACTTCCTCTGCGCAAAATGAATGATGTATGGAGAAGACAATATGGCAGCTCTCACAAATGATGAAATTCTTGACGCAATCGCAAACATGACTGTTCAGCAGGCAGCTGATCTCGTAAAAGCTATGGAAGAGAAGTTCGGCGTTTCAGCCGCAGCTCCAGTAGCCGTAGCAGCAGGTCCAGCAGCAGGCGCAGCAGAAGAGCAGACTGAATTTACAGTAACGCTCGACAAAGTTGACCCAGCAAAGAAAATTGCAGTCATCAAGGAAGTTCGTGTTATCACCGGACTCAGACTTGGTGAAGCAAAGGCACTTGTTGAAGGCGCTCCAAAAGAGCTCAAAGCAGGTGTTTCTAAAGCTGATGCCGACAAGATCATTGCTGAAATTGCAGCAGCCGGCGGTACCGCAAGCAAGAAATAATTGCTTTGCGTAATTGCTTCAGAAAAAAATAAGTAATTTTCTAAACCAAGGCTTGGGGAAAAGGCATGTCTTTTTTCCCAAGCATTTGGTGTCTTAAGAAGTAACAAAAGGAAGCGGTTATTCACTTCCAGAATACATGAACGGGCTGAGGCGTTCTACCGGTACCTGTTCAAAAGGGCGCGGATATTGTGCTGTGTAAAGTTTTTACATGTAGCAATTCCGAGTACCTGCTTATACATATCCCAGGGGGATTTGATGTTCGCAAAGAGCAAAAAAATCGTTCGTCAGTATATTGGAAAGGACATCCAGAATTTCATGGAGCTTCCAAACCTTATTGACATCCAGCTTTCTTCCTATGAAAGTTTTATGCAGCGTGAACGGCTTGAACAAAAAGAGCCGCTTCTGAATCAGGGGGTGCAGGAAGTATTCACTTCTACCTTCCCAATCGAAAGTCCTAACGGCGATATGTCCCTTGAGTATGAGTTCTATGAACTTGATGAACAGAACATCAAATTCAGCGAGCTTGAGTGCAAGCAGAAGGGGCTTACGTATGCAGTCCCGCTTAAAGCACGAATTAATTTGAGATTCGTTCAGACTGGAGCAATTCTCCAGAAAGATATCTATATGGGTGACATTCCGCTCATGACTGACCGTGGAACGTTTGTCATCAACGGCGCAGAGCGTGTTGTCGTCAGCCAGATTCACCGTTCCCCGGGAGTCATCTTCTGCCACGACAAAGGCGTTTATTCAAGCCGCATCATTCCGTACCGTGGCTCATGGCTTGAATTTGAAATCGACCAGAAAAAAGAACTGATTTACGCAAAGATTGACCGCAAGAAGAAAATCTTGGGAACAATTTTCTTGCGCGCGTTGGGATATAATACCCGCGAGGAAATTATCCGCTGCTTCTATGAAAAGGAAAAAACAAAAATTACGGACAGCGCATCTAAACGTGAAGAGCTTGTAGGCAAAGTGCTTGCCGAAGCTGTCATGGTAAAGGATAAGGATTCCGGCGAAGAAAAGAAATTGTTCCGTGCCGGCGAAAAGCTCCATCCGCACGATGTTGACGATCTTATTGCAAACGGCGTAAAAGAAATTTGTGTGATTAAATTCAACACAAAGAAACACCCGGAAAGCAAGGACGAAGTCAACGAGTCTCTTGACAGCGAAATGATTATCAACTGCTTTGAGCGTGAGGAAATCCGTTTTGCCAAGGAAGGTTCTGAAAATGAAGAGCCTACGAAGGAAGACGCGCTTGCCGCCGTGTACTCCGTGCTTATGCCTGGAGAACCGATTACCGTTGAAACTGCTGAAAAAGATTTGAACTCTATGTTCTTCAGCCAGAGACGATATGACTTGGGCCGCGTCGGTCGCTACAAGCTCAACAAAAAGTTTGACTACAAAGATCCTGTAGAAGATTTGACGCTTGTCAAACAGGATATCATTGAAACAATGAAATACCTTATCAAGGTATACATTGGCGATGAACTGCTTGACGATATTGACCACCTTGGAAACCGCCGTGTGCGTTCTGTCGGCGAGCTTATGACAAATCAGCTCAAGACCGCATTCAGCCGCATGGAGCGCATTGCAAAGGAAAGAATGAATCTTAAAGAGACTGAGACTATGAAGCCGCAGGATCTTATTTCCATAAAGCCGATTGTCGCTTCCATTAAAGAATTCTTTGGTTCGTCACAGCTTTCCTAGTTCATGGATCAGGTTAACCCGCTTGCCGAGCTTACGCACAAACGACGTCTTAACGCTCTGGGACCGGGAGGACTTTCTCGTGACCGCGCAGGATTTGAAGTCCGCGATGTCCATTATACGCACTACGGACGCATGTGCCCGATTGAAACTCCTGAAGGACCGAACATTGGTCTTATTGTTTCTCTTGCTATCTTTACGCGTGTCAATGAATATGGCTTCCTTGAAGAGCCATATCGCGCAGTTGTAGACGGAAAGGCGACAAACAAAGTTGAGTATCTGTCTGCAATGGACGAGGACAAATATTACATTGGTCAGGTTACTGAAGGAATGCAGGCTGACGGTTCATTCCCGACCGATATGGTGAGCTGCCGCCATCGCGGTGACTATACCACACGTTCTCCAAAAGACATTCAGTACATGGATGTTTCTCCGCGCCAGGTCATTTCAGTTTCTGCTTCGCTTGTTCCGTTCCTTGAACACGATGATGCTAACCGCGCTTTGATGGGCTGCAACATGCAACGTCAGGCAGTTCCGCTTCTTTTCCCGGAGCCACCATATGTCGGCACAGGTATGGAGCAGAAGACTGCGTACGATTCAGGTGTCCTCATCAAGGCAAAACGTGACGGCGAAGTTGTCTGGGTGACAAGCGATATGATTAAAATTCAGCCAAAGGGTGCAAAGAGCACAGAGCTTGATGAATATCCTTTGCTTAAATACCAGCGCACGAACAACGACACTTGCAACCACCAGCGCCCGACTGTTGAAGTTGGTGAAAAAGTAAAGAAGGGGGCTGTCCTTGCAGACGGTCCTGCCACGTTCAACGGTGAGCTTGCTCTTGGACGCAACATTCTTGTCGGATTCGTACCGTGGAATGGATATAACTACGAGGATGCTGTTCTTATCAGCCAGCGTGTTGTAAAGGAAGACATGTATACTTCCATCCATATTCACGAATTCCAGACAGAAATCCGTGAAACAAAGCTCGGTCCTGAAAAGATCACGCGTGATGTTCCTAACACTGCCGAAAAGACACTTGATAATCTTGACGCAGAGGGCATCATCCGCATCGGCGCAAAAGTACGCAGCGGTGACATTCTTGTCGGCAAGGTGACGCCAAAAAGCGAAACTGAGACGACTCCGGAATTCAAACTGCTCAACTCAATCTTTGGTGAGAAGGCGAAGGAAGTTCGCGATTCTTCTCTCCGCGTGCCGCATGGTGTTGAGGGAACAATCATTGACATTCAGCGTCTTAAGAGAACTGAAGGAGATGACTTGAACCCTGGCGTAGATGAGATTGTAAAGGTTCTGATTGCCCATAAGAGAAAGCTCTGCGAAGGCGACAAGATGGCAGGACGACACGGAAATAAGGGTGTCGTAGCCCGCATTCTTCCGGTTGAAGATATGCCGTATCTTGAAGACGGTACGTCGCTCGACATCTGCTTGAACCCGCTCGGTGTTCCTTCTCGTATGAACATCGGTCAGATCATGGAATCTGAGCTTGGTATGGCAGGACGAATACTCAATCAGTATTACGAATCTCCGGCATTCCAGACTCCTTCTCATGAACAGATTGCAAAGAAACTTGTTGAAGCAGGACTCAGCCCTGACTGCAAGCAGGTTGTACGCGACGGCCGCACTGGTGAGCCGTTCATCAACCCGAGTTTTGTTGGCGTCATCTACTTCATGAAGTTGCACCACCTTGTCGATGACAAGATGCATGCTCGTTCAACAGGTCCGTATTCTCTTGTTACGCAGCAGCCACTCGGCGGAAAGGCTCAGTTCGGCGGTCAGCGTCTTGGAGAAATGGAGGTTTGGGCGCTCGAAGCGTACGGTGCTGCAAACACACTGCAGGAAATGATGACTATTAAGTCCGATGATATGAACGGCCGTTCAAAGATTTAAGAATCAATCGTGAAGGGTGACCCGGCGGCGCCAATTGGTGTTCCGGAATCATTCAACGTTTTGGTGCAGGAACTTCGCGGTCTCGCATTGGATTTCACTATTTACGACGATAAGGGCAAACAGATTGCACTTACCGAGCGTGACCAGGAGCTGATCGACAAGGCCGGCGCTGGTGTTGACAAGGAGAACGACAATGCGTGATATTCAGGATTTTGCCAGCCTCAAAATAAAACTTGCTTCAGCAGAAACAATTCGTGCATGGTCTTACGGCGAAGTTAAGAAGCCGGAGACAATCAATTACCGTACCCTCCGCCCGGAGCGTGACGGTCTTTTCTGCGAGCGTATTTTCGGAACCACGAAGGAATGGGAATGCTACTGCGGTAAGTTCAAGAGCATCCGCTACAAGGGTGTCATCTGCGACCGCTGCGGTGTCGAAGTCACACACTTCAAGGTACGCCGTGAACGCACCGGACACATAGAACTTGCAGCTCCGGTAAGCCACATTTGGTATTACCGCTCAGTGCCAAGCCGCATGGGTCTTTTGCTTGACCTTCAGGTTGCGGCTCTTCGCTCTGTTCTCTATTACGAAAAATACATCGTCATTGACCCGGGTGACACCGACCTCAAGAAGATGCAGCTTCTCACTGAAGAGGAGTACATGGAAGCGCAGGAACGCTACGGTGGCTCATTCACCGCGGGCATGGGTGCTGAAGCAGTCAAGACATTGCTTGAGAACCTTGACCTCGATGCACTTGCCGCAGAACTCCGCGCAAAGATGATTGAAAAAGGTCCGAAAAGCGACAAACGTATGCTTAAGAGGATTGAAATCGTAGAGAATTTCCGCGCTTCTGGAAACAAGGCGTCTTGGATGATTCTCGACGTGATTCCAGTCATTCCGCCGGAACTCCGCCCGATGGTACAGCTCGACGGCGGCCGCTTTGCAACGTCAGACTTGAACGACCTTTACCGCCGTGTCATCAACCGCAACAACCGTCTTAAGAGGCTTCAGCAGCTTTCCGCTCCGGACATCATCATCCGCAACGAAAAACGTATGCTCCAGGAAGCAGTCGATGCATTGTTCGACAACAGCAAACGCAAACGCGTTGTAAAAGGCGCGTCAAACCGCCCGCTCAAGTCAATCAGCGACATGCTCAAGGGCAAACAGGGACGCTTCCGCCAGAATCTTCTTGGTAAACGTGTAGACTACTCAGGACGCTCCGTAATTGTTGTCGGACCGGAACTCCACTTGTGGCAGTGCGGTCTTCCTACAAAGATGGCACTTGAGCTGTTTAAACCGTTCATCATGAAGAAACTTGTTGACCGCGAGATTGTGTTCAACATTAAGAAAGCAAAGATGCTCGTAGAAAACGAAGCGCCTGAAGTATATGCAATTCTTGATGAAGTGGTACGTGAGCACCCGGTTATGCTTAACCGCGCGCCTACACTGCACCGCCTTGGTATTCAGGCATTTGAGCCTGTTCTTGTCCAGGGAAAGGCTATAAAGCTGCACCCGCTTGCTTGCAAGGCATTCAACGCCGACTTCGATGGCGACCAGATGGCTATCCACGTGCCGCTTACACAGGCAGCACAGATGGAATGCTGGACGCTCATGCTTTCTGCACGAAACTTGCTTGACCCTGCCAACGGCAACACCATTGTGTACCCGTCACAGGATATGGTTCTCGGTATCTACTATATGACTTCTATAAAGCCAACAGGAAAAGGTACCGGCAAACGCTTCTCTTCAAAGGAAGAATCATACATGGCAGCCGATGCGAAGAGCATTGAATGGCAGTCAATGATAAAGGTTCCTGCTCCAAAGGATGCATTTAAAAACGGTCCGGACGGAAAACCTGAATTTAAGAAGGGCGACATTATTGAAACTTCAGCAGGACGTCTCCGCTTCAACGACGAGATGCCAGAAGAAGTTGGCTACGTCAACCAGCAGATGATAGACAAAGACCTCAAGAAGATGATTGAGAAAGTCTATCATGCAAAAGGACCGTGGCTTACCATCAAGATGCTCGATGCAATCAAGGCAGTCGGCTATAAGAACGCAACGTTCTTCGGTGCAACCCTTTCTATGGACGATATTCTTGTTCCAAAAGAAAAGAAGCCGATGATGGACAAGGCAAACAAGGAAGTAGAAGAAATTGTCAGCAACTATTCAAAGGGTGTTATCACCGCTGATGAACGCTACAACCGTGTATGTGATATTTGGGAGCGCACAAATGAAGAGCTTACCAAGATAATGATGGACAACCTTGCTAAAGACAAGGACGGATTCAACACTATCTACATGATGGCTAAGTCTGGCGCCCGCGGTTCGCCAAAGCAGATTTCTCAGCTGGCGGCAATGCGCGGACTTATGGCTAAACCGAGTGGAGACATTATTGAGTTGCCGATTCGTGCAAACTTCAAGGAAGGTCTTTCCGTCATCGAATTCTTCATTTCAACAAACGGTGCCCGCAAAGGTCTTTCTGATACAGCTCTTAAGACTGCAGACGCAGGTTACATGACCCGCCGCCTTGTTGATGTCTCGCAGGATGTCGTGGTGAACGAAGATGACTGCGGAACAATCAACGGCATTGACTACTACGCTATCAAAGATGGTGATACAGTTGTTGAATCCCTTGCTTCGCGCATCGTCGGACATTATTCAATCGAGCGTGTCATCAACCCGGTGACTGGAGAGCTTCTTTGCGATGTGAACCAGTACATTGATGATGACCTTGCCGATAAAATTGACAAGGCTGGTGTAGAGAAAGTAAAACTCCGCACGGTACTTACTTGCGAAAGCAAGCATGGCATCTGTGTGAAGTGCTACGGCAAAAACCTTGCGCGCAACAAAATTGTAGAAATTGGCGAAGCGGTCGGCACTATTGCCGCACAGTCAATCGGTCAGCCAGGTACCCAGCTTACGCTCCGCACCTTCCATGCCGGTGGAGCTGCAGAAAAAGTTACGGAAGATAACCGCATCGTCATGAAGTATCCGGTGTACATTGAAAACATCACCGGTACGCACGTTGTCACAAAAGAAGGCAACTGGCTCTTTACCCGTAAGGGCGCAATGATTGTCACCAAACTGTTCAACCAGTATCCTGTTGCAAAAGGCGACAAGGTGCAGGTTGCGGACGGCTCGCGTGTTCTTAAAGACACCGTGCTTATTTCCGGCAAAGCAGGAGAGGTGAAGGCTTCTGACAACGGACGCGTCATCATTCAGAATGACACCGTGTATCTTACCAGCAATGACCAGAAGATTGACATTGTCAACGGTTCAACCATCTATATGAAGGCCGGACAGGTTGCCGATGCAAATCAGGCAGTTGGTGAATTTGATGCATTCAGCGAACCGATTATCGCAGAAGTTGACGGCTATGTTCACTTCCAGGACATAGAGCTTGGAACAACGCTTGAAGAAGAAACAGACCCGCAGACAGAAAAAGTGGAGCGCCGTATCAGCGACTTGCACCTTGATGTCAAGCAGCCGCGCATCACCATTACTGATGAGGACGGCGGAAACGAACTGGGAAGCTACTTCCTTCCGGCTGGAGCTATTCTTCTTGCAGAAGACAAGCAGAAGGTTGCTGCAGGATTTACGCTTGCAAAAATGCCTAAGGAAGCTGCAAAGACAAACGATATTACCGGCGGCCTTCCGCGTGTTTCAGAATTGTTTGAAGCCCGCAAACCGAAGAATCCGGCTGTTCTTGCAAAGATTACCGGAACCGTTAAGTTCGGCAAAGTTGTCAAAGGTAAGCGTACTATTATCGTTGAAGATGAATATGGCAAGTCGTTCAACCACCTTGTTCCGATGACAAAGCGTCTGCTTGTTCGCGACGGCGACCATGTTGAAGCCGGCGAACAGATGAGCGACGGAGTTGTAGATGCACACGACGTGCTTGATATTCTTGGTGAAAATTCATTGCAGGAATATCTTATGGATCAGATACAATCTGTGTACCGCCAGCAGGGTGTTGCAATCAATGACAAGCACATTGGTATCATTGTGCGCCAGATGCTTCGCAAGGTAGAAGTTGTTTCTGTTGGAGATACAAAGTTCATATTCGGGCAGCAGGTTGACAAATACCACTTCCACGAAGAGAACGACCGTGTCGTTGCAGAAGGCGGTCAGCCGGCAATTGCACGTCCGATGTTCCAGGGAATCACCAAAGCGGCACTTGCAACGGATTCGTTCATCTCCGCTTCTTCATTCCAGGAAACAACCCGCGTCCTTACAAATGCTGCTATTGCAGGTTCTGTCGATCACTTGCACGGTCTCAAGGAGAACGTCATCATCGGCCACATGATTCCTGCAGGTACCGGTATGCGTAACTATCACGGAATTAAATTGTCGGATTCTTCAACAGCCGACCTTGACGCGCAGATGGAAGAAATTCTTGAGCAGCGCCGTCAGGAAAAAGCTCTTGAAGCTCAGACAGAAGAAGACCCGACGCTCGACAGCGACGAGGACTGATGAACAAAAATCCTTCAGTGGATATTTGTTTGGGGGAGTAGGGCAAAGGGGCGTCATTCGTGCCGCTTCTTGCCTTACTGCCAGAGTTTCTGGGAATTTAGCGGTTTAACTCTTGACCGGGTGCCGCTGAATTCGGTATAGTATTTGAACCTGTTTTTAAACAGTTTTTTTTGTTCATTTTTGACCGGGGTGCTGCCCGGCTAACAAATAGAGGAGAATAGGCCAATGCCTACAATTAACCAATTGATTCGTAAAGGTCGTCAGACTGCTGCGAATAGAACTAAAGCTCCCGCGCTTCAGTCCTGCCCGCAGAAACGTGGTGTTTGCACCCGTGTTATGACTATGACGCCTAAAAAACCGAACTCAGCGCTTCGAAAGATTGCCCGTGTTCGCTTAAGCAATGGAATTGAGGATACTGCATATATTCCGGGAATCGGACATAACTTGCAGGAGCACTCAGTTGTTCTCGTTCGTGGTGGACGTGTAAAGGACCTTCCTGGTGTCCGTTACCATATCATCCGCGGTACAAAAGATACTCTTGGTGTTGACGGACGCAAACGCGGTCGTTCAAAATACGGTGCCAAGAGACCAAAGGCATAATTCTTAAGGAGGTTACAGAACTATGGGAAGACATAAGAAATCAGTTAACCGTCCGATTATGCCGGATGCAAAATACAACAGTGTTGTAGTTTCAAAACTGGTAAACCGAATGATGCTTGATGGAAAGAAAGAGTCTTGTATCAATATTGTTTACGAGGCTTTTGATCAGCTCAAGAGCAAGACCGAGAAGGACCCTCTTGAAGTGTTTCTTAAAGCGCTTGACAATGTAAAACCGATGGTCGAAGTTAAGAGCCGCCGCGTTGGTGGTGCAACTTATCAGGTACCTATTGAAATTCGTGATTCACGCCGTGAAGCACTTGCTATGCGCTGGATTATTGGCGCAGCACGTTCCCGCAGCGGACACGGTATGGCAGATACTCTTGCCGCTGAATTGCTTGATGCATTCAACAGCACTGGTAGCGCATACAAAAAGAAGGAAGATACGCACAAGATGGCAGAGGCAAACAAAGCGTTTGCTCACTACCGCTGGTAGCGTCCGTCGCACCAACAGCAACTGCTTTTGGTGCGGACCGGGTTTCCTTGCGAATGCCCGGCTTCCAAAGAACCCGCCATTTATGGCGGGTTTTCTTTTTGTACAAGAATGTAAAAAAAACACAGACATAAACCAACGATTTTCAGAAAAAAGGGCGAAAACCTCTTGCCATAACTTTATAAAAAGTATATAAATAATAACGCTGTAAAATACCCTGCAAAGGGTGTATTCTGTGCTTTTCAAAAAAAGTGCAGAAAAGGGTTCTTTGAGAAGTCAGACGGACAGTTCAGGCTGTCTGGTGATGTTGTAAAGCTAACTGCTCCTGAGGCAGTTTCCAAACATTCACACCCTTTTATTCAGTTTAATTCTGCCGTTGGCAGTTTTAATATGGCTTGAACAACAAGGGGTTCTGACGCAGTGTACGCCTGTATGCTGCAAGGCTCCGAGATGCCAAACCAGTCGTCAAATGCAGTGTTTGACGGTGATAGGTGGTACCGGCCGCATTGTCCCGTATAAAGATGGAACAATAAGAAGCAATTCTTGTCCGTTACTTTCTATTATCCTCATTTCATTACATTGGTTAAGTGTGTATGCGAACATGATGTTAGCCTTTCAGGAAATGTCGTGTTCTGGCTTAAAGTGCAACACATAATTTAATATGCCGCAGGGAGAAACCTGTTGGCAAGGAGAAGAACATGGCAAAGGAAGAGTTCAAAAGAACTAAACCTCACATGAACGTTGGAACCATCGGTCACGTTGACCATGGTAAGACCACACTTTCTGCAGCTATCACAGCATATTGTGCAAAAAAATATGGTGATAAGCTCTTGAAGTATGATGAAATTGATAATGCTCCGGAGGAAAAAGCCCGTGGTATTACCATTAACAGCCGTCACCTTGAGTATCAGTCAGATAAACGCCACTATGCACATATCGACTGCCCAGGACATGCTGACTACATCAAAAACATGATTACTGGTGCAGCACAGATGGATGGAGCTATTCTCGTTGTTTCAGCTCCAGACTCAGTTATGCCACAGACAAAGGAGCACCTCTTGCTCGCTCGTCAGGTCGGCGTACCAAAGATCATCGTGTTCCTTAACAAGGTTGATATGGTTGATGATCCGGATCTTATTGAGCTCGTCGTTGAGGAAGTCAAAGACACACTCAAATATTACGGATTCTCACCAGATACACCTATCATCAAGGGTTCTGCATTCAAGGCTCTTAACGAAGGTGACAATCCTGAGAATACAAAGTGCATCGAAGAATTGCTTCAGACCATGGATTCATGGTTTGATGATCCTATTCGCGATGATGAAAAACCATTCCTTATGCCAATTGAGGACATCTTCACTATTTCTGGTCGTGGTACTGTTGTTACTGGACGTATTGAGCGCGGTGTTGTTCACATGGGAGACCCTGTTGAACTCATCGGCATTCGCCCGACAGCATCTTCAACCGTAACTGGTATTGAAATGTTCCAGAAGACACTCCAGGAAGGTATGGCTGGCGACAACGCTGGTATTCTTCTTCGTGGTATTGAAAAGAAAGATGTCATCCGTGGACAGGTTCTTGCTGCTCCCGGATCAATCAAACCGCACACGAAGTTCGAAGCTCAGATTTACGTTCTTTCACAGGAAGAAGGCGGACGCCACAGCCCGTTCTTCACTGGATACCGCCCACAGTTCTACTTCCGCACAACAGATATCACTGGTACAGTGAATCTTGAGCCGGGAGTTGACATGGTAAAACCAGGCGACAACGTAAAGATCATCGGTGAACTTATTCACCCGATCGCTATGGATGAAGGACTTAAACTTGCTATCCGTGAAGGTGGACATACTATCGCTTCCGGACAGGTTACAAAGATTATCGAATAGTATTCGTTTTGAACAGAATGGCGGCTGTTATCAAAGACAGACCGCTGTTCTGCTTCATTGGAGGAATGATGGCTAACGGAAAGATCAGGGTAAGACTTCGTGCTTTTGACGTAACTCTTATCGATCAAAGTGCAAAAGACATCGTACAGCAGGTTCAGAAAGCAGGTGCAAAGGTTTCAGGACCAATCCCGCTTCCAACCAGAATCAATAAAGTAACAGTTCTTCGTTCACCTTTTGTCAACAAAAAGTCACGTGAACTGTTTGAAATGCGCACACACAAGCGCCTTATTGATATTTTTGAACCGACATCTGACGTCATGGATTCACTCATGAAGTTGGAACTGCCTGCAGGTGTTGATGTAGAAATTAAACAATAGTTTCTTATATAAGAAGCTGTTGCTAATAAACGGTAACGGTCCCCTGGATCGGGGATGGCGACCGATAGGAAGTACAGTTTGAAAAAAAGCTGCTTCCAAAGGAGTATTCAGATGAAAGGTCTGATGGCAAAAAAAGTGGGAATGACCCAAGTATTCGATGAAAGCGGCAATCTGACACCAGTAACCGTGATCCACATCGAACCGAATACGGTTGTTGCTACAAAGACAAAGGATAAGTGCGGCTACGATGCTGTTGTGCTTGGTCTTGACGACATGAAGAAAGACAAAGCAAACAAAGTATATGCAAAGCAGTTTCCTGAGAGTATTACACCAAAACGTCACCTCAAAGAATTCCGCGACTTTGAAAACAAAGTCAGTGTAGGTGATCAGATTGGCGTTGAGCTTTTTGAAAAGAGCAGCTACGTTGATGTGACTGCGACATCAAAAGGTAAAGGTTTTCAGGGCGTTATGAAACGCTGGGGAATGCACGGCGGACGCGCATCACATGGTTCAAAATTCCATCGTGAGCAGGGCGGTACCGGATGCTGCACAACACCAGGACACAGCTTGAAAAACATCAGGATGCCTGGACACATGGGTTTTGACCGCGTAACGGTTCAGAATCTCAAGATTGTCAAGATTGATCCTGAACTCAAAGTATTGATGGTTCGCGGGGCTGTTCCCGGGAATAAAGACTGCACGCTGATCGTCAAGTCCGCGGTTAAGAAATAAGGTCGAGGAATAAGATGGAAAAGAAAGTCTATTCAATCGATGGTAAAGAACTCAGGACAATCAATCTTGATGACAGCATTTTCGGCCTCCCGGTCAATGAAGATGTTATCTACTATGCCATCACTAACGAATTAGCAAATAAACGCGTTGGCACTGCCTGCACAAAAGGCCGCGCTGAAGTACACGGCAGCAATGCCAAGCCTTATAAACAGAAGGGCACTGGTAATGCACGCCGTGGTGATAAAAAGTCACCAATCACTGTTGGCGGCGGTACGATGTTCGGACCGAAACCACGTGATTTCAGCTATGCAATTCCTAAGAAAGAAAAACGCCTTGCAATGAAATCAATTCTGAGCCTTCAGGCACAGAGCGACCGCATGACTGTGGTTGAAGATTTCACCGTAGCGAGCGGAAAGACAAAGGACCTCGTGAAGATTCTTTCAAACTTCACAAAAGGTGAACGCACCGTAATCATTCTCAAAGATGATGACGCAAAGATCAAACAGGCTGGACGCAATATTCCGGAACTGTCATTTCTGTCTTTCAATCGTCTCCGCGCACATGACCTCTTCTACGGAAGAAAAGTCATTCTGCTTGAGACCGCTGCAAAAAATCTTTCCGAATTCTATGCTGCAGAAAAGGAGGCTGAATAATGAACTTCGAAGATGTTCTTATTGAACCAATACTTTCCGAAAAAGCAACTGCGCTTCGTGAACAGGGCAAGTATACTTTTAAAGTTGCTACCGAAGCCACAAAAACGCAGATTAAAGAAGCTGTGCGCAAGCTCTTCAATGTAAAAGTTGTAGACTGCACAACTATCAATGTAATGGGAAAGATTAAACGGGTTCGTTCAAAGCCCGGAAGAACTGCCAGCTACAAGAAGGCTATTGTCAAACTTGCACCTGGTGAAACAATCAAGGTGTTCGAAGGCGCTTGAGCCTTTGAACAGTAAATAAGGGGAACCATATGGCTCTTAAGATATTTAAGCCTTATTCAAAAGGCACACGCACCAGAATTGACTTGGTACGTGATGAACTGACAGCCGATAAACCCGAAAAAAGCCTGACTTCAGGACGTTCACGCAAAGCTGGACGCGGAGCGGGCGGACGCCTCGCAGTGCGTCATCAGGGCGGCGGTCATAAGAGAAAGTATCGTGAAATCGACTTTAGACGTGATAAGCACGGTATTCCGGGAACTGTGAAAACGATCGAATATGATCCTTTCCGCAGTGCAGACATTGCTCTGGTCTATTATGCAGATGGTGAAAAACGCTACATCATCGCACCAAAAGGCCTTACAGTCGGTCAGAAGGTTATGGCTGGCGAGAATGCAACTCCAACTGTTGGAAATGCACTTCCGCTTGAGGCTATTCCGGTAGGATTTACTGTACATAACATCGAGCTTACACTCGGCCGTGGCGGACAGCTTGTTCGCTCAGCAGGTGCAAGCGCTCTTGTTGCAGCTAAAGAGGGCGAGTACGTAACAATCCGTCTTCCTTCAAGCGAACTTCGCCGTGTAAACGGAAAGTGCTATGCAACAATCGGTGTTGTAGGCAATGAAGATAGAATGAACACACAGCTTGGTAAGGCAGGCCGCAACAGATGGCGTGGTATTCGTCCTACTGTTCGTGGTATGGCTATGAACCCTGTTGATCATCCGCTTGGTGGTGGTGAAGGCGCCGGTAAGGGACACAATCCTGTTACTCCTTGGGGACAGCCTTGCAAAGGTTATAAGACCCGCAATAAGCGGAAGACGTCTGATCGTTTCATCATCAGTCGCCGCAAGAAGTAGCGTAGGAGTTTACAGTGTCAAGATCTGTTAAAAAAGGACCTTTTGTAGACAAGAACCTCTACAAAAAGGTTACTGAAATGAACAAAGCAGCTGATCGGAAAATGAACAAAACATATTCCCGCTGCTCAACAATTATCCCGGAAATGGTTGGAAATACTATTTCCGTACACAATGGTAAGTCATGGATTCCGGTGTACATCACAGAGAACCTCGTCGGTCACAAACTCGGCGAATTCGCTGCAACACGTGTATTCCGCGGACATGGCGGTACAGACAAAGCAGCAGCGGCAGCTCCAAAAGCAGCTCCGGCAGCAGCACCAGCAGCAGGAGGAGCAGCTCCAAAAGCAGCTCCAGCAGCAGGCGCAGCACCGAAAGCAGCTCCAGCAGCTGCAGCTAAATAAAGGTGGACAAGATGACTGAAAAGAAAGGTTATACAGCCACTACTAAATTTCTCATTGCATCACCTACAAAGGTTCGCCCAGTAGCTAATGTAATTAAGCAGAAGTCCTATCCAGAAGCTATGGCAATTCTTGCCAATATGCCGCAGAAGGGAGCCGAGCTTATCAGTGGAACATTGCATTCCGCTGCGGCAAACGCACTCAATGCGAACAAAAAGCTTGATGAGGATATGCTGTACGTCAAGGAAATTCGCATCGACGAAGGTCCAAGACTTAAGAGAGTATGGTTCCGCGCACGCGGCCGTGCTGATCAACTCTTAAAACGTATGTGCCATATCACCGTTGTAGTTGACGAAAAGGCGGGAAAATAAAGTGGGACAGAAAGTTAATCCTATCGGTTTACGTCTTGGAGTAAACAAGACATGGCAGTCTCGCTGGTATGCAGATCCTCGTGAATATGCAGACCTCGTTCTTGAAGATATGAAGATCCGCAAAATGGTCAACGATCTTCCGGAATGCAAAAATGCAGACATTGCAGAAATCGAAATCGTACGTCACCCGCAGCGTGTTACTATCGTAATTCATACTGCACGCCCTGGAGTGATCATTGGTGTGAAGGGTGCTAATATTGAAAAAATTAGCACAGATATTCAGAAGCAGCTGACTAAGAAAGTTCAGATCAAGATTAAAGAGATCAAACGTGCTGAAATCAATGCTTCTCTCATTGCACAGAATGTTGCGCGTCAGCTTGTGGGCCGCGGATCATACCGCAAGGCTCTCAAACAGGCATCTGCAAACGCTATGAAGGCTGGAGCACAGGGTGTAAAAATCCGTCTTGCCGGTCGTCTTGGTGGCGCAGAAATGAAACGCACTGAAGAGCATAAGGAAGGACGTGTTCCGCTCCATACGCTCCGTGCAGACATTGACTATGGTACGGATGTAGCTCTGACTACTTACGGCAAAATTGGCGTAAAAGTCTGGGTATACAACGGAATGAATTACGGTCACGAAGCACAGGAAGATGCAGGACAGATTGCTGTCAAGAAACCGCATCGCGAGCGTGCAGAAGGTTCTGATCGTAAAGAAAGAACTCCCCGTGCTGCAAAAACTGAAGGAGAAAAGTAGAAAATGCTTAGTCCTAAAAGAGTAATCCACCGCAAGGTACAGCGCGGTAGAGAAAAAGGTTTTGCAACCCGCGACAACAACATTGACTTTGGCGACGTAGCGCTTGTTGCTATGGAACCAGTGTGGCTCAATGCAAAGCATATTGAGGCAGCTCGTGTTGCCATCAACCGCTGCATTGACCGCAAAGGCCAGATGTGGACACGCGTATTCCCGGATAAACCAATTACCAAGAAACCTGCTGAAACACGTATGGGTAAGGGTAAAGGCGCTCCGGAATTCTGGGCAGCAGTTATAAAGCCAGGCATGATTCTTTTTGAAGTTGGTGGAGTTGATAAAAAGACCGCTGACGAAGCAATGCATCTTGCTGCAAGCAAACTGCCGATCAAGACAAAAGTGGCATACCGCCCGACCGTAGAGTAAGGAGAAGAAAATGGCAGATTCAACAAAGAAAACTGACAAAGCGCTCTCTTACGCAGAAATGGTAACGAAGCGGAATGACCTTAAGAAAAAGTATATGGACCTCAGATTTCAGACAATCGTGGGCCATGTAGATAACCCGATGCAGAAACGTACCATGCGCCGTGAAATCGCGCGTTTGAATACGCTTATACGTCAGCAGGACATTGAGAATATCAAGAAAGCTGCTGCCGCGACTGTAAACAAGTAGGAGCTGACCCGTGGAAGAACAGGAAGTTCAGAAAAAGGCTGCGAAACGTTCCTTCGTTGGAATCGTAACAAGCGACAAGATGGATAAAACCATCGTTGTTTCCATCGATACAAAAAAGATGGACCAGCTTTACAAGAAATATGTTACGCGGACCAAGAAATGCAAGGCACACGATGAGAAGAATGAAGCCCATGTTGGCGACACCGTCCGCATCGTTGAATGTCGCCCGCTCAGCAAAGAAAAATGCTGGCGTCTCGACAAGATCATTGAACGCGCTAAATAAGGCAGGAGTAGAAATATGCTTCAAATGCAGTCAAATCTGGTTGTTGCCGATAACTCCGGAGCCAAAATGGTTCAGTGCATCAAAGTGCTTGGTGGAACACACCGCCGTTATGCAGGAATTGGCGACATTATTGTGGTAGCTGTCAAGGAAGCAATTCCGACATCTACAATCAAACAAGGTTCAGTAGAAAAAGCGGTAATCGTGCGTGTAGCAAAAGAATACCGCCGTGCTGACGGTACATACATCCGCTTCGATGACAACGCATGCGTTATTGTTGATGCAGATAAAAACCCAAAAGGCAAACGTATATTTGGACCGGTAGCCCGTGAGCTTCGTGATATGGATTATATGAAAATCATATCTCTCGCTCCGGAAGTCCTTTAAGGAGCTAGAATAGTATGGAAAAGAAATTCAAGATCCGTAAGGATGACAATGTAGAAGTAATTGCTGGAAAAGATAAGGGAAAGCGTGGCTCAGTAGTGCGCGTCTTCACCAAAAATGGTAAAGGACGTGTCATTGTTGGCGGAGTGAACCTCGTCAAGAAAGCAATGAAAAGACGCAGCCAGCAGGACCAGGGCGGAATCGCTGAGGTTGAGGCTGCACTCGATGTTTCAAATGTAGCAATCGTATGCAAAAAATGCGGCGCTACAAGAATTGGTTACAAACTTGACGGGGACAAAAAAATTCGTGTCTGCCGCAAGTGTGGAGAAGCACTGTAATGGATAATTACGTACCACGGCTTAAGAAAGTCTATAAGGAAACAATCGCCCCTGAGCTCTTCAAAGAACTCGGTTACACATCTGTCATGCAGATCCCCGCTCTGAAAAAGATCGTGGTCAGCATGGGTGTTGGCGAAGCTCTCACGAATAAGAAACTTCTTGATGCTGCAGTTACAGATCTCACTCAGATTACCGGCCAGAAAGCGGTGAAAACAAGAGCAAAGAAAAGTATTGCAAACTTCAAGCTTCGTGAAGGCAATGAGGTGGGTGTAATGGTAACCCTCCGCGGAGCTTATATGTATGAGTTCCTCGATCGTCTTATCAATGTTGCACTTCCACGTGTTAAGGATTTCCGCGGTATCAAAGCCACTGGTTTTGATGGACACGGAAACTTCTCTCTTGGTATTACGGAACAGATTATATTCCCGGAAATCGACTTTGATAAAATCACCAAGATTTCTGGTATGAATATCAGTATCGTAACAAGTGCCCGCACCGACAATGAAGCGCGTGTACTTCTCACCAAGTTTGGAATGCCGTTCAGAAAATAAGCGAGGAGTTCATGGCTAAGAAATCAATGATTATCAAGGCGAACCGCACTCCCAAATACAGCACCCGTAAATACAACCGGTGCCAGATTTGCGGCCGCCCACATGGATATATGCGGAAGTACAAGATGTGTCGTATCTGCTTCCGCAAATTGGCAAGTGAAGGCCTGCTCCCAGGCGTCACAAAATCGAGCTGGTAGGAGGAATGAGCACTATGGCAACATCAGAACAAACACCTGATACGCTTAACAAAGCGCAGAAAAAACCATCCGCCAGTCAGAGTGTTTCAGATCCAGTGGCAGATATGCTGACTAAAATCCGCAATGCTACACTGGCTGGACATGAATATGTAGATATTACATCTTCAAAACTCAAGCTTGAAATTATCAAGATTTTCAAGACTGAAGGATACATTAAGAACTTCAAGAAGGTTCAGGATAAGGCTGGCCACAGCATCATCAGAATCTACTTGAAATACGATGAGCTGAATAAACCGGTGATTCACGGAATGAAAAAGATTTCCACCCCTGGTCGCCGTGTGTATTCAGGATTTAAAGAATTGCCGCGTGTATTCAATGGATACGGTACGCTCATTCTTTCTACTTCTTCTGGTGTTACAACCGGTAAGAAAGCTACAGAAAAAATGGTCGGCGGCGAGTTAATCTGCACTGTCTGGTAATAGGAGGAAGGCATGTCAAAAATTGGTAAGCTTCCCGTTTCTATTCCAGCGGGAGTTACAGTAACTGTTGCACCAGCTCTCGTCACCGTAAAAGGTCCGAATGGCGAGTTGAAGCAGGACTATAACAATTTGGTCAAGATTGAAGTGAAAGGAAACGAAGTTCTTGTTACTCCGACTAACGATAGCAAGAATGCGAATGCAGCACATGGTTTGTACCGCAATCTCATTCACAATATGGTTACCGGCGTTTCAACGGGCTTTTCAAAATCACTCATCATTACCGGTGTTGGTTTCCGCGCAGAAGTTCAGGGCAAACAAATTGTCATGAACCTCGGCTACTCAAACGATTTCATTGCTATGATTCCAGATGGTCTTACGGTAACCGCAGATCAGAATGGAAAAGTAACAATCACAGGAATTGATAAGCAGCTTGTTGGAGAATTCAGTGCTCAGATTCGTAAACTCCGCAAACCTGAACCTTACAAAGGCAAGGGAATCCGCTACGAAACTGAAGTCATCAGACGCAAAGTCGGTAAGACCGGCGTTAAATAAGGTATATTGATATGTTCAAGAAACTTAATGACAAAGATAGAAAACGCCTGCACAGAAAGATCCACATCCGCAAGCAGATTTATGGTACTGCAGAACGCCCTCGCATGACGGTGTTCAAGAGCGGCCGCAATCTGTATGTGCAGATTATCAACGATGATGAAGGCAAGACTCTTGCTTCCATCTCTACTCTCGAAAAAGATTTTATTGCGCTCAAGGCAAACGTTGACAGCGCAACAAAACTTGGTGAAGCTCTGGGTGCACGCCTTAAGGAGAAGAACATTACAACAGTAGTGTTTGACCGCAACGGTTATCTCTATCACGGTGTTGTAAAAGCCCTTGCTGACGCTACCCGCAAAGCCGGGATTGTATTCTAGGAGAGGCTATGGAACACCAGAATAAAGACAGAGATAGAAAGCCTGAAGATAAAGAATTCGTGGAAAAGCTCGTAAAGCTCAACCGCACTGCAAAAACCGTAAAAGGCGGACGCAGAATGTCTTTCTCAGCACTGACGGTTGTTGGTGATCAGAAAGGCCGTATCGGATACGGATTCGGAAAGGCTAATGATGTTACTGAAGCTATCAGAAAGAGCATTGAGAAAGCAAAAGAAAATCTCACTGTTCTTCCGGTAAAGAACGGTACCATTCCACACGAGATGCTTGGCAATTACAAGAGTTCTTCTGTGTTGCTCAAGCCTGCTTGTCCTGGAACCGGAATCATTGCTGGCGGTGCAGTCCGCGCAGTCATGGATGCAGCAGGTGTTACTGACGTTATTTCAAAGTCACTTGGTTCAAGTACTTCTGTAAACGTTGTACGCGCTACATTCAACGCTGTTGCCAAAATGCTTAATGCCCGCAGTGTCGCTCAGAACAGAGGCAAAACCCTCAAGGATATGTGGGGTTGATTATGGCAAAAAAATTACGGATTACACTGGTAAAAAGTGTTATCGGACAGTCACCTGATAAAGTTGCTACTGTCCGCAGCCTTGGTCTTAAAAAACTTAACTCAGTTGTTGAACTGAATGCAAACGATGCTGTAAAAGGCATGGCTGCTTCTGTGAACCACTTGGTTAAAGTTGAGGAGATCGACTAATGTCAGATTTTACTTTAAGTGCCCCACAGGGTGCCAATAAGAAAAGACGGATTATCGGACGCGGTTCTTCTTCCGGACGCGGCACAACAGCCGGTAAAGGAAACAAGGGTCAGCAGTCACGTTCCGGTGGAAAAACATATGTCGGCTTTGAAGGCGGACAGATGCCGCTTTACCGCCGCATTGCTCACCGCGGATTCTCGAATTATCCGTTTAAGAAAGAATATGTTTGCTTCAATCTTTGTGATCTTGAAGCAAAGTATGCTGACGGTGAAACAGTAGATAAGGAGACGCTCATTAAGAAGGGTCTTCTTAAGAAAGCTGATGCTTTGGTAAAAGTCCTTGGAAACGGGGATGTTACCAAAAAGCTCACTGTCAAAGTCGAAAAAGTTTCTGCATCTGCAAAGGCTAAGCTCGAAAAAGCTGGCGGTTCTGTTACAATGACAGCGCCTGCTGAAGAGAAGAAACCTGC
>Ga0163159_1000411_pt1 | contig 58478 bp, 56 predicted proteins | sample BioMet9_FD_108702 | JGI IMG/M metagenome (GOLD analysis project Ga0163159, IMG submission 108702) | Microbial communities from bioreactor (seeded with sewage sludge) at Lawrence Berkeley National Lab, California, USA - Biofuel... | ecosystem: Engineered > Bioreactor > Anaerobic > Unclassified ... | reverse complement strand
GTGGCGCGCCAGCGCGGCTGCGACATCGACATGCCGAGGAACCTAGCCAAGAGCGTCACGGTGGAATAGGCTCAGACGGAAAAGGTGAAGCGTCTTTGAAACATTTAAGGCTCGTCGCTCTGCTTCTGACCATCGTGCTGCTCTTCGTGGCCGCGGCTCCCTGCTTCGCCGAGTCCTCCGCCAGGGAGCGGGAGGGGTTTGAGACCTTCCTCTCCGTGCTGGACGGCTGGGGCAGCTTCCTTGCGCGCGTCACCGGCTCCTACGGCGTGCTCGACTACATCACGCGCTTTTCGGAAATGGCGCGCGACTGGCACGACTTCATCGACTCGGGAGGCTTTACGCCGGAGAACATACTTTCGTTCATCCTCGGCGTGCTGGGCTTCCAGTGGGACGACGGCTTCGACGACGAACCGGACGAGAGCTATTCGATTTGAGCGCTTTCGTCTACATCGTCAAATGCTCCGACGGCACGCTCTACACCGGCTGGACCAGCGACCCGCAGCGCCGCCTGGCGGCCCACAACGGGGGGACCGGCGCCAGATACACAAGGGGGCGCAGGCCCGTGAAGCTGGTCTACTGCGAGGAGTGCGGTTCCAAGGAGGAAGCGCTGAGCCGCGAGTTCAGGATCAAGAAGCTGGACCGGTTCGAAAAGCTGAAATTGATAACAGGCAAAAATACCGCCTCTGAGCATTGAAAAAGTTCGCGCATGGGCATAGAATTAGCTGTTGTTTTGAAGCAATGTTATTTCTAAAGAGGGTGTCTGCATGAAAGGCCGCACAGATGTGGTTTTGGGAGTTCAATGGGGAGACGAGGGCAAGGGCCGCGTCGTAGACGTGCTTGCAGCCGGAGCCGGAATCGTGGTCCGCTATCAGGGCGGAGCCAACGCCGGACATACGGTCGTAGTCGAGGGGGAAAAATATGTTTTCCATCTTCTTCCTTCCGGCATTCTCTATCCGGACAAGGTCTGCCTGATAGGCAACGGCGTCGTGCTGGATCCGGATGTGCTCTTTGAAGAGCTCGACGGACTCGCCGCGCGCGGCAGGAAGCTGGCGCGCCTGGTGATCAGCAACGGCTGTCACATCGTGATGCCGTATCATAAGCTGCTTGACAAACTGTCCGAAAGCGCCCTCTCCAAAGGGCATAAGATCGGCACCACGGGTCGCGGCATCGGGCCCTGCTACACGGATAAGATCGCGCGTCTCGGCGTTCGCGCCGAAGACCTCGTGCACGAGGAGGCGCTGCGAGACAAACTTGCGCTGGTGCTTGCTCAGAAGAATGAAATCATCACGAAAATATACGGCGAAAAACCGCTCGACTTTGATGAAGTGCTCGCAAAAGCGCTGGCCTGGGGCAAACGCCTCAAGCCGATGCTCGGCAACTCCTTCGTCGAACTGGATGAAACGGCAAAAGAGGGACGCAATATCCTTTTCGAAGGAGCTCAGGCTACGCTGCTCGACATAGATCACGGCACCTATCCGTTTGTCACGAGCTCCAGCGCCTGCGCCGGAGGCGCCTGCACCGGTTCCGGCTTCGGCCCCAGCCGCATTGACCGCGTCATCGGCGTGGTAAAGGCTTACTGCACCAGAGTCGGCGAAGGTCCCTTCCCGACCGAGGATAAGACGGAGGCCGGCGACAAACTCCGCGAAGCCGGCGGCGAATACGGAGCCACCACCGGCCGTCCGCGCCGCTGCGGCTGGAACGACCTCGTGGCCGACGATTATGCGGTCAAGGTAAACGGCATCAGCGGTTTCGCGCTCACGAAGCTCGACGTGCTCGACGACCTCGACGAGATCAAGATCTGCGTTGCCTACGAGATCGACGGCAAACGCACGACCACCTTCCCAAGCAGCAGCTACGAGCTCGCGAAGGTAAAGCCTGTCTACGAGAAGCTGCCGGGCTGGAAGACCAAGATCAGCAAGTGCAGGACGTTTGAGGAACTGCCGAAGGCCGCGCAGAACTATGTGAAGTATATCGAGGAGAAGACAGGCACGCCGGTGCTGCTCATCGGAGTAGGAGCCGGACGCGACGACACCATCCTCAGAGGGATCTAGCTTTCACCGACATTCCTACATTGAAAAGATAAAAAGCCTCGCCGCGGAACTTCTGCGGCGAGGCTTTTTGTATGAGAACGGCGTCCTCTGTCTGGAGTTGGCGCCGTTTGTGTTTTTCACCTTTACTGCTTGGAATCGTCCTTGTTTTCTTCTTCGTCATCCTTGTGAAGCGCGCTGGCCGGCAGTTCCACTACCTCGCCGTCGTCTTCGTCGGTCTGGCCTTCTTCTTCGCGGGGCGCTTCCTGCTGGTCGTCGTCGAATGGCTGTTCGTCAGAGTTCAGCACTTCCGGATCGTCAGGCGGACTTTCGCGGCGCTGGCTGAAGTCCCTGTTCGTGTAGACGTGGAAGGTACCGCCGCGCAGCGCTCCGATTATGATCGCCGCTATGATCACAAGCGCGAAGAAACCGAAGATCAGAATAAAGGCCGGGAACGCGAAGCCGAAGAGCAGCGTGCCAAGCAGAAGAAAAGCTAGAAACCTCATCGGCTGGCCTCCTTACTTCCCGTCGTCTTTCCTGGTCTTCGCGGCGTTTTTGTGCGGCGCTTTGGCGCCCGGTTTGCCGTAGCTTTTGCGCGCCTCTCCGCCGCGGGTTGTTTTCCCGCCGCGAGGCGCGTAGCCGCCTTCTCTTTGCTGAAATTTACGTTCGCCGCGTTCTCCGTCGAAATGGCTGTGTTCCTCGCGCTGACGGTTGCCGCGGAACTCTCTGCGCGGATTTTCGTCCTCTTCGCGCAGAGCGCCCGGCATTCTGGGCGCGCGCGGTTTGTAACCACGGTGTTCTGCTTCTGTCTCGCTGCCCTGACCTCTGTAGGTCGGGCGGGCTTCCTTCATTTTGCCGCTGCGGTAACGCTCTTTCGGAGGTCTGCCCGTTTTGGCGGACGGTCTGCGTCCCGCGCGGAAGTCTTCGCCTCCACGGCGTTCATCATCGCCGCGGCCGCCGAAGTCCGGCCTGTCGTCATGAGATCCTCTGAAAGCGCGATCTTCGTCTCGATTGCGGCCGCTGAATTTTACTTTCTGCGGCCAGGTCTTCCTGTCGCCCGTCTCTTTCCTGAAGCCGCTGTTTTCCCCGCCGCGGAAGCTTCCGTGTCCGCGGTCTTCCCGGCGCTCTTCCTCACGGCGCGGAGCCCTGCCTTCGTAAGGGCGTCTCTCTTCGCCGGAGCTCCTGCGCCCGTAGGATCTTTCATCCTGGCGCTTATCTCCGCGGGGCCTGCGTTCGTCTGTCTCGCTGCGGTAGGGTCTGCGTTCGCGCTGTGTTTCTTCGTCGCGCGCCGGTTTCCCATAGCTGTGTCTGGGCTGTTCTTCATCCGCGCCTTCGGCGCGCTGCGGTCTGGCTGTCCTGCTGCCGAACTTGCGGTCGTCGTTGACCCGTCCGCGCGCAGCCTGGAATTTGGACACGGGCCTGCGTTCCTCTTTTGGTTCTCTCTCCGCCCGCACCTTTGGCCCGGGCGCCAGTTCCAGATCTTCGCCGGTTGCGGTTTTTCTTCTCAGCTGGCCGCAGGCCGCGTCGATATCCGCTCCCTGTTCCTGGCGCAGCTCGCATTCGAAGCCGGCTGTTTCCAGCACGGAGCGGAACCTCAGCACGTCCTCCGGCTGCGGTTTTTCGTAGCGGCCGTCGACCGAATTGTAAGGGATCAGGTTCACAAAAACGTGGATGCCCTTAAGGAATCTGATCAGCTGCCGCGCGTGCTCGACGCTGTCGTTGACGCCGCCGAAGAGCGCGTACTCGATAGTGATGCGGTCGCCCGTCTGTTCCTGATATCCGGTCATGGCTTCGCGCAGCTCCGCAAGGGGATAGGTCTGGTTGACCGGCATCAGCTTGCTTCTGAGCTCGTCCTCGGCCGCGTGGAGCGAGATCGCCAGCCTCACGCCGAGGCCTGAGTCGGCCAGCGCCTCAATGCCCGGCACGACGCCGGAGGTCGAGATAGTGATGTGGCGAATGCCGAGGTTGCGCAGCTGTTCGTCGTTGAGCATGCGCACCGAGAGCAGCACGTTGTCCGTGTTCAGGAACGGCTCTCCCATGCCCATGTAGACTACGTTGTTGATCTCCCGTTCGACGATTTTCTCCATCGCAAGGAACTGACCTGCGATCTCGCCGGCCGAGAGGTTGCGCACAAAGCCCGAGAGCCCTGTGGCGCAGAAGGAGCACTGCAGCGGGCAGCCGACCTGAGTGGAGATGCAGGCCGTGAGGCGGTCGCCCTGCTTGAGCAGCACAGATTCGACTGTTTCGCCGTCGCGCAGCTGCCAGAGATACTTCCTCGTGCTGTCGAGCTTTGAACGCTGCTCTGTGATCAGGATCGGCGCCGAGAAATCGACGCGCTCCTTGAGCAGCTCGCGCAGCGGCAGCGAGAGATTCGTCATTTCGTCCGCGTCGAACGCATGTTTCTGCCAGAGCCACTGACAGATCTGTCCGGCCCTGAACTTCGGTTGGTTCAGCTCTTTTGCGAGCCAGGTGACCCACTCGTCGTGAGTGAGGTCAAGCGCGTAAATCTTTTTTTCTGTCATCAATTCGCCCAGGGGTCGGCAAAATCGGGATAGAGCGGAAATTCTTCCGATAGCTCCGCCATGCCGGCCTTTGCTTCTTTCTTTATGGATTCGCTGTCGGGATGCGACAGTATTTTATCAATTGCGTCGGCGATCAGTTCCATCTGAGGTTCTTTCATGCCGCGTGTTGTCACGGCCGACGTGCCGAGACGCACGCCGCTCGTCACCGCCGGTTTCTCGGGGTCGAACGGAATCATATTCTTGTTGCAGGTGATGCCTGCCTCCTCAAGCAGGGCTTCTCCCTCCGCGCCGGTCAGCCTGCGCGAACGCAGATCCATCAGCAGCATGTGGTTGTCCGTGCCGCCTGAGACGAGGCGGAAACCGCGCTCCAAAAGAGCTTTTGCAAAAACGGCCGCGTTGGCGACCACCTGTCTTGCATATATTTTAAACCCATCCGTGCCGGCCAGCTTAAAAGCTGCAGCCTTGCCGGCGATCTGGTGCACGAGCGGGCCGCCCTGCATGCCGGGAAATACCGCTTTGTCAAGGGCCTGGGCATGTTTTTCCCGGCAGAGCACGAAAGCTCCGCGCGAACCACGCAGCGTCTTGTGGGATGTGGAACTCACGTAGTCCGCGTAAGGCGTTGGGTTCGGATGCACGCCGCCAGCCACCAGGCCAGCGATGTGCGCCATGTCCACCAACAGCAGCGAGCCTGCCTCGTCTGCAATGGCTCGGAAGCGCGCGAAGTCGATAAAGCGCGGATAGGCGCTGGCTCCCGCGATGATCAGCTTCGGCCTGTTCGCGACGGCGAGGCGTTCGACTTCGTCGTAATCTATCGTTTCAGTGCCGCGGTCCACCCCGTAGCCGATTATATTGTAATAACGGCCCGAAAAATTGACCGGATGTCCGTGCGAAAGATGACCTCCCTGGTCAAGTTTCATCGAGAGCACCGTGTCGCCTGGCTCCAGCGCTGCGAGGAACACCGCCATATTGGCTGCGGAACCAGAGTGCGGCTGAACGTTTGCGTGGTCCGCGCCGTAGAGCGAGCAGGCGCGTTCGCGAGCCAGCTCTTCAATGGCGCCCACGAACTGGCAGCCGCCGTAATATTTGTGTCCCGGATAACCCTCCGCATATTTGTTCGTGAGGACCGAGCCCTGGATCTCAAGCAGAGCCCTCGGCACAAAGTTTTCCGAGGCGATCAGCTCGATGTTGGCGCGCTGGCGCCGGAGTTCGTGTTCTGCGAGTTCGTAAAGCTCAGGATCCAGCGTTTCCAGCAGTTCGTTCATCAATTTGTCCATCTTTTCGCACTTCCTTCGCCAATGATAATCAAATTTAAAAACTTTATCATTGTATCAGAACACGTGAAAAGCGACAACCCTGTATCAAACATTTAATCTTTGGAAATATTAAATGTAATCTTTTGACCTCCTGCGCGTTACTTCAGCTCCTTCACAAAAGCTTCAAGACCTTCGCGGTCCTTCTCGTCGAAAGCCGCGGGCGCGTCGCTGTCGATGTCCAGCACCGCGAAAAATTCACCGTCCGCGAATATCGGCACCACGATCTCTGACCTGGAAAGAGAACTGCAGGCGATGTGGCCGGGAAATTTTTCCACGTCAGGCACCACGATAGAGCGTGCGTCCTTCCAGGCAGTGCCGCAGACTCCCTTGCCGTAGCCGATCCTCGTGCAGGCGGCCGGACCCTGAAACGGCCCCAGCACCAGCTCTGAGTCACCGTCGCGCAGGTAGAAGCCGACCCAGAAAAAGCCGCAAGCCTGCCGCAGCATCGCGGCGGCGTTGGCCATTACCGCGATCCTGTTCGTCTCGTGCTTCGACAGGCGCGCGAGCTGATTCGTCAGGGCGCGGTAGCGCGCCGTCTTGTCCTGCGTCTCTGGAACAAAAATCTCTTCCGTCATTTTTTAAGCCACCCGCCGGTTATTTTTCTGAACTATAAGCATTATACGGTTATTGCGATATTTTCCAATCGCAATAACCCGTATCCGCGAAAGGGCAAAATAATCGCGCGGGACACCGAAGTCCTGCGCGGTAAAAGTTTTCTGCTATTCTCCGTCGTCGTCTTCGTTTACGCGCTCCGGCGCAAGCTTCATGCGCACCTGTGTGATGCGGTGATGTTCCACGTTGAGCACGAAGATGTCCCAGGGGCCGTATTCAAGTTTCTGTCCCGGTTTGGGAAAGTCTCCGGACAGTTCGAGCAGCATGCCGGCCAGCGTGTCGACCTCTTCAAAGGCCTGATCGAACGGGTAGGACAGGGCCTCCGATAGGTCCTCGAGGTTCACCTGTCCCTGCACCAGGTAGGCTCCGTCAGCTTCTTTGGTGATTTCCGGCGTCTCCCTGTCGTACTCGTCCTGAATGTCGCCCACAATTTCCTCAATGAGGTCTTCCAGCGTGATGACGCCCGCCATGCCGCCGTATTCGTCCACCACGATGGCCATGTGGATGCGCGCTTTTTTCATGATATCCAGAGCTTCGTCCGTCTTCATCGTCTCCGGTACGAAGAGCGGTTTGCGCAGCAGCTGTTTGAGCGAGATTTTTTTGTCATTTTTTGCGAGCGGGCCCAGCAGGTCTTTCGCGTAGATGATGCCGCAGACGTCGTCCAGGTCTTCCTTGTAGACCGGGATGCGCGAATGGCCGCTGGCGAGAAACAGCTTAACTGCCTCTTCGATGCTGCTCTCCTCGTCGATGGCGCAGACGTCGATACGAGGGGCCATGACCTCGGAGACGCGCGTGTCCTCGAACGCAATGACGCCGTGGATCATCTTGCTCTCGTCGGCCTCCAGAGCGCCGTTCTCGCTGCCCTCCGTCACAATGTGCTCGATTTCGTCGCGTGAGACGAGGCCGCTGTACGAAACGAGGTCCATGCCGATCAGCTTGCCAATCAGCTTGAGAATGATCATTACAAGCCAGCTTACCGGCGTCATGACAAAGCAGAGCAAACGCAGGAAGGGCAGGCAGAAGAGCAGTACGCCTTCCTTGCGCGCCAGAGCTACGTTTTTGGGCAATATCTCGCAGAACACAACGATCAGCACAGTCATGACGGCGACCGCGAAAACCGGGCCCATCACGCCGAAAAGCCTGATGGCCACAGCCGTAGCCGCGGCGCTGGCCGCGATGTTGACGAGATTGTTGCCTATCAGCGTGACGCTGATGGCTTTGGCCGTGTTGTCGGCCAGCCACATAAATCCTTTTTTACGATGCGGATATTCATCGGAAAGAGCGAGCAGTTTTCCTTTTCCTGCCGCCGTAATGGACGTCTCGGTCGCGCTGAAGTAGACTGAAAACAGCATCAGAACGACGAGCAGGATAATACTGCCAGCTATATCGGAACTCACCGACGATCAACCTCCTTGGTTGTTCCTGGGTAAAACAAACACCATATTATATACCATCTTTGCGCCGCCGCGTTAGAACTGGCCGCAGATCCGGCTACAGACCGAGATTAAAGACTTTGGTGACGCGGTCCAGGATCCCGTTGATCTCGGCGATGGCGGTGCCGTAGTTCGTGATGGGAACGTTCTCGGCCTCGGCTCTGATGATCCTCGACATGAGCTGTTTGCGCGTGAACATGCAGCCGCCGCAGTGGAGGATCAGCGCGTAGTCCTTTAGATTTTCGGGGAAATCAAGCCCCGTGGCGATGTCCACGGTCAGCCCCTGCCCCGCTTTCTGGCGCAGCCAGCGCGGCAGCTTCTCGCGGCCGATGTCCTCGTTGAGCGGCGCGTGGGTGCAGGCTTCGGCGATGAGGACCTTGTCGGTCTCCTTCAATTTGTTGATTGTTTTGGCGCCGCGCACAAAAGTGGGCAGGTCGCCCTTGCTGCGCGCCATGATGATGGAGAAGGACGTGAGGGGCACTGAAGAGGGCAGAATCTCGTTGACCTGTTTGAAGACCTGCGAGTCGGTGACGACCAGGTCGGGTGGCGTCTTGAGCGCGGCCAGCATCGTTCTGAACTGGTCGAAGGTGGCTGACATGGCGAGTCCCTTGTTGTCGAGGATGTCGCGGATGACCTGCACCTCCGGTAGGATCAGCCGACCCTTGGGTGCCTGGATGTCCTGCGGCGCCACGAGCACGACTCTGCTGCCGGGTCCGATGATGTCGCCGACGAGAGTAGGGCTCTCGAAGTCAGAAGGAGCCGCCTCGACTATGGCGGAGAGCAGCGGCGCGCGGCATTTTTTGTCCGTGGCCGTAACGGCGATGAATTTGATCCCCATGATCTCCGCGAGTTTGGAACGCAGAGCTTCGGCGTTGCCGCAGGGAACCTTGTCAGCCTGGTTCAGAACGCCCAGCACCGGCGTCTTGCGTTCTTTGAATTCCTCCAGCCAACGGCGCTCGGCCGCGATGTCCACGGCTCCGTCGGCGGGAATCACGAGCACGGCCAGGTCGGTGCGGTCCATCATCTCTTTGGAGCGCGAAACGCGCAGGGCGCCGAGCTCGCCGACGTCGTCAAGTCCGGCCGTATCGATGACGGCGATAGGACCGAGAGGGATCAGCTCCATGCTCTTGATGACGGGGTCGGTGGTGGTGCCGGCCACGTCTGAAACCAGAGCCGTCTGCTGGTTCGTCATAAGATTTATGAGGCTTGACTTGCCGGCGTTGCGCCGTCCGTAAAAGCCGATATGCAGTCTGTTGCCGCGCGGTGTGTCCTGAAGGTCCATTGATCGTCGCTCTCCCTGAGAGAATTAATCTTGTCCGTTCTGTCTGAATTTCTCCGGCAGCTGGTTGCCGCCGTACTTCTTCTTGTCTTCCTCTTCCATCCTGACGTAAAATTCATCTATCCTGTCGAGAATGTATTTGCGCTTGCCCCTCTCGTCCAGCTCGGCCGGTAGTTTTTCCATGTAGATCGGTTCGCCGAAAACGATATAGAGTTTTTTGGGCCGCGGAAAAGCCATGCTGGGCGACATGGCGCGGAAAGTGCCGCCGACCCAGGTCGGAATCACAGGCGCGCCGGTCTTGAGCGCCAGAATGGAGACGCCTCCTTCAAGCGGTTCGAGCCTGCCCGTCTCGGTGCGGTGTCCCTCCGGACAGATGAACATATTCTTGCCTTCTTTAATGAGCCCGATGGCCAGGCGCACAAGGGCGGCGGAGCTGGAGGCGCTGTCGCGCGACACTGGGATCGCGCCCACCGTGCGGAGGTAAAGACCGAACAGCGGGTTCCTGAACAGATGGTCCCAGGCTATGAAGCGCAGCACGCCGGGATAAAAAGCATAGCCGGCCAGAGGCGGGTCCAGATAGCTGGCGTGGTTGCAGGCTACGATCACGGCTCTGTCCCTGGGTATGTTTTCGCGGCCGCTGACCTCTGCCCTGTGATAAAAACGGAAATATATAGAGACGACGAAACGCGTCGCCTGATAAAGAAGACGTGACGTCAAAGCCATTCCCCCGTATATAATATAATTGTCGTAAGCATAATCAGTCGCGGCCGAATTGACAAGACGGAGAGGCGGAAATCATGGACAAAAATAAAGCGGATCCAAAAAAAGCGTCGTTCCTCGGCACGCTGGCGAAGGACTTTTTCTTCGGCTGTATGGCGCTGGTTCCTCTGGCCGTTCTCGCGCTGTTTTTCTATTATATAGTGCGTTTTGCGAAGAACCTTGGCGGCGCGCTCTTCGGCCTCACCGAATCGGGCTGGACCACCGCCGCTGTTATGGCGGTCGTGGCTGCGGCGCTCATCTACACGGGACGCAAGCTGAGGCGGCGCGAAAAATGGTTATTCAACCTGATTGAAGCCGGAATCTCCAGGATACCGCTCATAGGCGGCTGGTACGTGACGGTGCGCGACATGGTCCAGGCTTTTACGACCGGCGGCGACAAGGGTTATCTCGGAACCGTGAGGGTGGCCTTCGGCAGCGGCTATATGATAGGCTTCATCACGAGCCGTGAGACGAAGCATGACGGAACCGCTCAGGTCACGGTTTTTGTGCCCACCTCTCCGAACCCTACCACGGGCCTGGTCTTCTTCTTTCCTGAGGAGGACCTCCAATATCTGGATATGACGCCGGAAAAGGCGTTCGCGAAGATAATCTCGCTGGGGATGAAGGGTTAGCATGGAATCGATCAGGATAGCCGATGGAGTTCCCTTTCTTGCAGAAATAAAAAAACTCATCGTCGAATATGCCGGTTCGCTGGGGCGGGACCTCTCCTTCCAGAATCTTTCCGAAGAATTGCGCGACCTGTCCGGCAAATACGCGGGAACAAACGGACGCATTTTTGCCGCGCTGACGGAGGACGGCTCCGTGATAGGCTGCGCTGCCTTCCATCGTCACAGTGCCAGCCGCTGCGAGATGAAGCGGCTTTATGTGCAGCCGTCGTACCGTCACCTGTACGCCGGCTGCCTGCTGGCGGAGAGCGTGATCGCCGCGGCCCGTCAGGCAGGATATCGGGAGATGGTGCTGGACACGATCGCGCCGCTCAAAAGTGCCATCAAGATGTACAGGGGGCTGGGTTTTAAGGAAATTCCCGCTTACTATGAAAACCCCATGCCGGATGTTATTTACATGAAACTGGAGCTGCAGCCTCCGAAACTGCAGCAGCATACAGACTGACCGCACCGCCGCGGCTCGCCGGCGTAGTCATTCCGATTGGGCTTGATTTGCACAAAATGTAAATGCAAATCAGAAATTAACGTGTATAATAGATAAACATGTTTTGGACATAACGGGCCGCACGGCCCGAACAATATATCAGGGAGGTTTTTAAAATGGAACAGATTCGCAATCTTGAAGCACTTGTCAGCCATGCAAAGTCAGTAGGACCCAAGAAGATGAGCGTTGCCTGCGCCGAAGACGAAGTCGTCATGAAGGCAGTGGAAGAGGCTCGCTCCAAGGGCATCGTCAACGCGATACTTGTGGGCAACGAGGACAAGATCAAGGCAGTCCTCGACAAGATGGGCCTTAAGGCTTCCGATTACGAGATCGTAGACGAAAAGAAAGGCCCCGCTGCTGCGGCTCTCAAGGCTGTCGAGCTGGTTTCGTCCGGCCAGGCTGATATCCTTATGAAGGGTATGCTTGAGACGGCTGATTTCCTCCGCGGTGTGCTCAACAAGGAAGTCGGACTCCGCAACGGCAAGGCGCTGCTCTCCCATGCCTATATCCATGAGATCGAAGGCTACGACCACCTCTTCTTTGTCTCCGACGGCGTCTTCAACCTCTATCCCGAACTCCCGGACAAGATCTCCATCGTCAAGAACGTAGTCAACCTTACCCATGCGTTTGGCATCGAGAACCCGAAGGTTGCCGTGCTTGCCGCCGTCGAGGTCGTGAATCCCAACATGCCGCCTACCGTCGACGCCGCCGCTCTCGCACAGATGAGCCGCCGCGGCCAGATCAAGGGCTGCACGATCGACGGACCGCTCGCCATCGACAACGCGGTCTCCATGGAGTCCGCGAAGCACAAGGGCATCAAATCCGAAGTGGCCGGCCAGGCTGACGTGCTCATCGTTCCGGAGATCGAGTCAGGCAACATCCTCGTCAAGTCGATCGTCTACTTCTCGAAGAACAAGACCGCGGCCATCGTGCTCGGCACCAAGGCTCCGATCGTGCTCACGAGCCGCGCCGACTCCGCCGAGACCAAGTTCCTCTCCATTGCTACGGCTGTCGCTCTCGCCGCCCACTCCAAGAAGTAGTTTCAGGCAAAATATAACGGCTGCGGCGGCTTGTCCGCGCAGCCGTTTTTGCCCGTCCGGATGGGTTTCATCTCTTCTGAAGTCATCAAATTAAAAGGCACCTTTGGCGACGGCGAAGTCCGTCTCTGCCGCTGCGAACCGGCGGCGGCCAACGGTGTCAACGTGGTGTTGCTGCACGGAGTGCACAGCAGCGCCAATCTTTCGCGCCACAACAAGTTCCGCCATCTGGCCGACGTGCTGGCCGACAGCGGGTTCGCTTCCTGGCTCGTGGAAACCAGCCGCAGAGTGCGCGACAAGCATGTTTACGGTTCCGATATGGCTGCCTGGATCAGAGACGCTTTTTCCGGTAAGACTTTTCCTCAGGAACAGGAAGACGCATTTGCCGGCATCCGCGAAGTGTTCCGCCGCGTAAAGAAGCAGCGCGTGTGGCTCTGGGGCTTTTCGCTCGGCGGCATCATCGCCCTTTCGGCCGCCGCCGTGCTTCCTGCCGTGGAGAAGATCATTCTCAGCGGCACCGGCCTGGTCTCCTTCCCCAACGTGGAAAAATATATCCCCACGACGCCGATCCTTTCGACGCTGCGTTCCACTCTTTCTCCTGATACTATCCAGTGCGTGAAGGCGAATGGGCTCATCTCCTTCCGCGGTTCCAAAGACGAGGTTTTCCCAGAATCAAGCTGTCGCGAGCTCTTCAACGCCATCCCGCTGCCGCCCGAGGCAAAACACTTTTTCGTCGTCGAAGGTTCCGACCATTCCATGAGAATGAGGGACAGCAAAGCCTGTCCCCAGATCATGGATGAAATGGTCTCCTGCATCGTCAAAACCTGGCTTTAACCGATTGTGGTAAAATGGACGGACCGCGCTTATATGCGTCGGGAGGTCTTTAATGGTTTGGAAAAACGCCGTTTTGAAATATAAGGCATATCGCATGCCGCTGCTGCTGACAGCCGCGCTGTTCTTTTTGTGCGCCTGCGCGGCGGTTCTCGCGCCGCCCTCCGCCCAGGCTGCCGGCGTGGACTACGAGGAGCTGCAGGAGGACCCGCTAGACACGGCCTTCAGAAAGCTGAAGTCCACCGGCGGTCTCGAATGGGACGAGCAGGAGATCGTGGCCGGTCCCGCGCCCGCCATCATCAAGGGCATGATCTGGCCGCTCAAAAACTGCAAGGTCGGCGGCCTCTTCAACACAAACCGCGGCGGCCACCGCCACACAGGCGTGGACCTGCTGGCGCCTCAGGGTTCGCCCATCATGGCCGTACTGCCGGGCGTGGTCGAGATCGTTTCCAACGGCAAAAGCGGTTTCCGCGGCTACGGCAACGTGGCGCTCATAAATCACAACAATCAGCTGTGGACGCTCTATTCGCACTGCGCCACGCTGAATGTGAGAGTGGGACAGAAGGAAAAGCAGGGCGAAGTGATCGCAACCGTCGGCCACACAGGCCGTGCGACCGCCAACCATCTGCATTTTGAGGTCCGCGGCTCTAACGGCGCGCCGCTCAATCCGCTCAAATATCTGCCTAAGAATCCCTTTGCCTACGATAAAAGGTAATTCTCCGATTTACACGCGGCGGAGTTAGGACTTACAATAATGTACATCAATTACTCGGGGGCGAATTGCATGAAGAAGAAACTGGCTCTGGTTCTCGTAATCATCGCGGTCCTGGCCGCGGCGGCGCTGCCCGCCTCGGCGAAGCGCCGCATAATCAGAAACATGGAGATCGCCGTGACCAACGTTCAGTATCTGGGCGGCGGCATGGCGGCGGTTGACATCAAGGATTCCTGTCATGATTCAACTGCCATTGCCTGGCAGGGCAGCGAAACGGTGACGGTAAAGGATGCGCAGGGCAATCAGGTTGCAGCCAGGGTCTCTCAGGCGGACAACGACACGGTCAACATTTACCTGCAGGATCCGGCGCCAAAGACGGCCTATACGTTCCTCGTAAGCCATATGACGGTCGGTACGCACAACCGCGTCTCCCTGTCCGGGTCCTTCAAGACGATCCCCGGCTGGCGCAGCGGCGCTCCCGAACAGGAGCAGCAGCAGAGCGGCGCTCAGGGCAAACGGACGGCCGACAAGGGAGACATCTACATCGGCGCCATGAACTACGCAAACAAGAGGCTCTTCGTGGACATCGACACCTCTGCCAAAAGAGACGACCTCATTCACTGGGACAAAACGGAACGCGTCACGGTGCGCGGCTCCAACGGACTCAGCTATACGGCCAGCATAGCCGAAGAGTCCGGCGGCCGCCTGAATCTGTACTTCGTCGGCCTCAAGTCCGGCGCAACCTACAAGATTTCGATCGGCAACATCAACTACGACGGAGCCAGATATTCAGTGAACGGAGAATTCGTTGCAACAGAAGGCTGGAACTACAAACCTGACGAAAAACAGAATTAAGCCCGCGGTTCTGCTTGCTTTAGCCGCGGTTCTGGTCCTCGCCGCCCTGGCGGCGAGGGTCGTCTTTTCTGACCGTAAAACCGAGCAGGTCGAGCGCGATGCCTACAAGCTGGGTACTGTCGTGAGGATCTCGGTCTATGGACAGAACCGGCGGTCGCTCGACAAGGCGGCTGACGACGCGCTGGAGCGCGGCATCACGCGGCTGGAGAACGAGTTCTCAGTCAATATCGCCTCGTCGGAGATATCCCGGATCAACAGCGCGTCGCGCGGCGGCAGACAGATAACGGTCGGCGGCGTGCCATACGATACCGGCTATCTTGTGGGCCGCGCGCTGGAGATAGCGCGCGAGACTGGCGGAGCTTTCGATCCAACCGTTTACCCGATCGTGAAGCTCTGGGGCATCGGCACCGACCACGCCCGCGTCCCGTCCGATGCGCAAATTGCGGACGCACGCTCGCGCATCAGTTTCGGCGATGTTACGGTTCTGAAAACAAACGGCACTTACGAAATAAAGATCGGTTCGCGGTCGCGCAGGCAGATGGCGCTCGATCTAGGCGGCATCGCCAAGGGCTATGTGGCCGACGTGCTTGCGGAGATGCTGCGCAAAGACGGGATCAAATGCGCGCTCATAGATCTGGGCGGCAATATCTATGTGATAGGAGAAGCTCCTCAGGGCCGGCCCTGGAAGTTGGGCATCCAGCACCCGCACAAACCGCGCGGAGAATATTTTGGCACTGTGGACGTCGAAGACACCTCCGTAGTGACATCCGGTCCCTACGAGCGTTTCTTCGTCAAAAACGGCGTGCGCTATCATCACATCTTCGACCCTCAAACGGGACGCCCCGCCAGATCGGACCTGGAATCGGTCACGATCGTATCCAGAGTTTCGGCAAACGCGGACGCGCTTTGCACGGCGCTGTTCGTCATGGGTTTTGACAAAAGCGCCGCTTTTCTCGCGAAGCACAGAGACATCCAGGCGCTCCTTGTAAGAAGCGACAGGACTGTTTTTGTGACGAAAGGCCTTGAATCTGTGTTCAGACTCTCCGACCCGTCCATGAAACAGGAGACGCTAAAATGAAGCGCGGCGATAGAACCATGCTGATCCTTACGGTGGCACTGTTCGCTGTCTGCCTGCTGATGCTGGGGGGGCATTTTTTCTTTGCGGAGAGGGACGACCTTACCGCTGTGATAAGCCAGAACGGCAGGGTCCTGCGCACGATCAGGCTAAAAGGCGCGAAAGCCGAGGAATTTACGGTCAAATGCGCCGGCGGCGGCTGGAACAGGATCCGCGTAGCAGATGGAAAAATCTGCATGGCCGACGCAAATTGTCCGGACAGGGACTGCGTAAAGCGCGGCCTGCTCGGGACGGCCGGCGACAGCTCCGTCTGCCTGCCGCACAGGCTCGAGATCAGGCTGTCTGGAACGCCTGACGTTGACGGAGCCACCTATTGACGATGAGGCCGCGCGCGCTTGTCCTTACGGCTCTGCTGACTTCGCTGGCGTTGGCGTTCAATATCGCCGAGGGGTTGCTGCCCCTGCCGTTGCCGGGCGTCAAACTTGGCGCGGCCAACGTGTTCGCTCTGGTGGCGCTCGTTTTGATGGGGCCACGGTCGGCTTTTTCGGTGACGCTGCTGCGCGTGCTGCTGGCTTGGCTTGTATCAGCCAACTGGTTCGCCTTCCTCTGTTCACTGGCCGGCGGACTACTGGCGACGGCTGTCATGGTCTTTGTATATGTAAATTACAAAAGCGAATTCTCGCTGCCCTGGGTCAGCGTGGCCGGTGCCTGGGCCTTCAACGCCGGACAGGTCGCGGTCGTGGCCCTGATGGTGCGCGACGCAAGGATGCTGTTTTACGCGGTTCCGCTGCTGCTGATAGGCACGGCCACCGGCTGGGTCGTGGGAAAGCTGGCTGAAATGCTCTGCCAAAGAGTTAAGAAGATAGAAAGGATGGATTACAGATGAAAATAATCATCGACGACGCGATCCTCAAAGATTTTCCGGACGCCAGGATCGGCTGGCTCACGGCCAATGTGAGCGTGCTGCCCTCCAGCCCGCACACTGACGAACTTAAAAAGGACCTCGTCAAAAACCTGGCTGCAATCGGCATCAGTGCCGACACGATGATGCAGCATCAGGATGTGGCGCGCTGGCGCGAGGTCTACAAAGCTCAGGGCGTAAAGCCCAGCAAGTATCACTGCTCGCTGGAGGCGCTGCTGCGCCGCACCTTCAAGGGCGACGTCTGGAACGTTTCGAACATTGTCGACTGCTATGACTGCGTCTCCGCCGTCAACCTGCTGCCGATGGGTGCTCATGACATGTCCAAGCTTAGGGGCGACATGGTCCTGCGCCGCGGACGCGAAGGCGAAAAGTTCTATCCGCTCGGCGCCGGCGACGCGGTCATTGACGTGACGCCGCAGAACATCGTTTATGCGGACGACGAAAAGGTCTGCTGCTGGCTTTGGAACTATCGTGACACCAGAGAGGCGGAAACCTGCGAAACGACCAAACGCGCGGTCTTTATCGTCGACTGTGCCTTTAAAACGGAATTCCGCACGGTCGAGCAGGGTCTTGACGCGCTGGCCAAAGAACTTGCGATCATCGGCGTTAAAGCAGACGCCAGAGGCGTGGCAGACATCAACAATCCGACTCAGGAAGTCCCGGATTAATGCCGTCCGGCAATTTGGGCTGCTGCGGCATGGACTGCGGCGCCTGCGAGGCCAGACGCGCAACGCTACTGAAGGACAACGGCACGCTGGCAAAACTTGCGGCCGCACAGGAGGGCAGCGACGAACTGCCTTACGTGCTGCCTTCCCGTCTCAGGTGCACCGGCTGCCTGGCCCCCGGTGTTAAAAGCGTTACCTGCCAGCAGTGCCGCATCCGTCTCTGCGCGATGGAAAACCACGTGCCGAGCTGCGCCTTCTGCGACGAATTTCCCTGCGAACTGGGCGGCGAAGTCTGGGAGGCCTCGCCGGAATACAAGCATAACTTAGAGGCGCTTAAGAGCAGATAACTTCAATTGTTGTAAATCGAATTTATGGTCCAGATTTTTTCCAGTTCTGTGAGTCTAGATAAAGCTGCTGTCCCTAGCTGATCTGCGACTTGTATCAGAAGTGCATTTACGAGACACATCGGCAGCATCAGCGAGTCTATGTGTGCGATATGTGCGCATGGAAACACAATACTGATATTTGCTTCTTTTGCAAGTGGACTTGACAAAGAGTCTGTAAGGGCCGCTGTTTGAAAATGCAAATGTCTGGCGAAAGCCAGGCATTCGATAGTTTGCCTTGTATAGCGCGGATAACTTATACCAATTACAAGACTATTTTTTGGCGCCGCCACTAAAAAGTTGCCAAGCGTATCACTGCGCGGAAGAAATATTTTAGGGAAGAACCATGAAAGGTAGAATTCCATATAAATTGCCAAACAGCGAGTGCTTCGCAGTCCAATTATATAAACAGCGCTTGCTTCGCATATCATAGACGCCAATTTTTTAATGGCATCGTCGTTGTGCGGAAGCGATGTTAATCTTATTTGCTCAAGTTCTTGGTTGATAATTTGAGAGACCAGCCCCGTCGTTTGCTGATGAGGTTGTAATTTATGCGTCTGCAGACGGTTAAGTGTAGAAAGTTGATTTTTTGCTTCATTTTGTAATGATTGCATAAACGACGGGAAACTTGAATACCCCAGAGTGTTAGCTAGGCGAATCGCAGAAGCCTCGCTCGACTTTGAATGTGCGCCTAATTGATTAGCTGTCATGAAAATAGATTCGTTTTGGTGGTCGAGCATATATTCTGCAATTTTTCTTTGTGCGCGTGGCAAAGAATCGAGATTATTTTTTATATCTATCCAACCCATCGAGACCATCTCCTGCCTTTTACCAGCTGCGTAATGTGTACTTAAAACATTGTTGCTATAACATCTTAACACAACAAATGTAAATGTAATAATCAAAGAGTTTGATGTGTGGTTATTATATAAATTTTTATTTTTTTGCTTGACAATAACAACACGTTGTAGTATAAGGAGATTGAAGGAAATAATTCAAAAACAGAATGATGTCAAAAGTGATTTTAGCATGTCATACACTCATTTATACTGAGATTTAAAGCCCTTGGTCTCATTGTTAGGAGAGGGTGATGCTTTATTTGGTTTTAAAATAATGAATTATTTCCTTCAAAATAAAAGGAGAGATGATGATGGCAGGACACGTTTTCCCACGCAGTTTTAAAACGAAGTACATTGAAATGGACCATGGCGAAGGTGTTTATGTATACGATACGAGTGGCAAATGTTATCTAGATGGATGTAGTGGTGCTTTGATATCAAACCTTGGGCACCACAACAAAGAAATAATCGCTGCGATTGCGGCTCAGTATGAAAAGATAGAATTTGCGCATCCATCAAGGTGGAAATGTGCGATTGTTGAAGAAGCGGCAGCTGCTGTGGCTGAAGTTGCGCCGGAGGATTTGAATTATGTCTGGTTTGTCAGCGGTGGCAGTGAGGCGGTGGAATCTGCTCTTAAACTTGCGCGTCAGTACTATGTGGAACGTGACGGCATCACGACCAGCAAACACCTTACGATTGGGCGCTGGAATTCATATCACGGAAGCACAATAGGTACCATGGCCGTAGCCGGTTCAATGGCGAGACGCCGCACCTTTACTCCTATGTTCAGAGAATCGCCTAAAATTGCGCCTGCTTATTGCTATCGCTGTTCTTTCCATGCAAAATACCCTGACTGTGACATGGCGTGCGCCAAACAACTGGAAGAAACGATTAGAACAATAGGGCCGCAGTATATCACGTCGTTTATTGCCGAACCGTTGGTGGGATCGACAGTGGGAGCACTGCTGCCGCCTGACGAGTACTGGCCTTTGGTACGTGAAATCTGCACAAAGTATGACATCCTTTTGATTGCTGACGAGGTTATGACAGGTTGCGGGCGCACTGGTAAATATTTCGCAGTTGATCATTGGAATGTAGTGCCCGACATCATTGCCACGGCAAAGGGACTTGCGGCCGGTTATGTGCCTACCGGCGGAATCATTGTTAAAACCGGCATTGCAGATGCTATTAAAAATGGTAGCGGAGCTTTTGGGCATGGACACACATATAATGGCAATCCTATCAGTGCATCGGCTGTAGTTGCCGTCTTCAAGTACATGAAGGAACATGGTGTTGTTGAGAATGCTGCAAGGATGGGGAAAATCCTTGGAGAAGGTCTTAAGAAAATAGGCAAAGAAAATCCGATCGTTGGTGATGTACGCGGGAAAGGACTTATGTGGGGTTTTGAACTTGTGAAAGACAAAGCTACGCGCGAGCCCTTCGATAAGCCGGGTGCGTCGAACAAGGCAACATTGGCGTGCGCGAAGGAAGGTTTAATTATTTACCCTGGATCCGGCATGGTCGAGGGTATTCGCGGCGACAACTTTATGATTGCTCCGCCTCTAATCATCAATGAATCCCAGGTCAATGAAATTCTTGAGAAGGTATCCGCTGGACTCGAAGCGACAGCTAAAGAGCTAGCCTGAAAATATCGTTGATATTTTTTAAGCAATATTTACAAAATATAAAACAAGGATTAGAGGGGATTATATAAATGGGCAAGCCGGTTATCAAACCAGTGGTTTCTCCGCAAGAAGCTGTCAAATGCATTAAACAGGGCGACAGTGTCATGGTTGGTGGATTTAACTGGGGCGGCATTCCATACACATTGACAGACGCACTTTATGACCAGGGTACTGATGATCTCACTTTGATTTCAAACGACACTATTTATGAATACTGTGGCCAGGGAAAACTTGTTGCTGGCGGGCGTTGCAAGAAAGTCATCGCTTCTCACGTAGGTTTGAATAAAACGACAGGCAGATTATTCCATGAGGGGAAAATGGAACTGGAACTTTACCCGCAGGGTACGTATGTTGAGAAGATAAGAGCCGGCGGCGCTGGCTTAGGCGGGTTTCTGACACCGACCGGCATTGGTACCGTAGTGGAAAAGGGTAAGCAAATACTTGAAATCAATGGAAAGAAATACATTCTTGAACTTCCGCTCACAGCCGATGTGGCCCTAGTCCGCGCATATAGAGCTGACAGGATGGGAAATCTTACGTACCGCGGCACGAATCAGAATTTTAACCCAGCTATGGCTACTGCCGCAAAAATTGTCATTGCAGAAGTCGATGAAATTGTCAATGTTGGTGAACTCGATCCAAATTCAATCATCACCCAGGGAATACTGGTTGACATGCTAGTTTTGAAGGGAGATTCAATCTATGCTTCCAGAACTTGATGAGAAGGTAGTGCGGGAGCGTATCGCAAAGAGGATTGCGCTTGAGTTTGAGGACGGGGAAGTTGTCAATCTAGGCATTGGAATACCCACGCTTGTTTCAGATTATATCCCGGAGGGCAAAAGGGTGATTTTCCAAGCTGAAAACGGTGCTATTGGCACAGGGCCTCCGCCGGAAACACCTAACTATAAGTGTATCGGCGCTGGTGGACGTTTGATTACCCTGCTTCCTGGGGGCAGCTATTTTTCAAGCGACACGAGTTTCGGTCTCATCAGAGGTGGACATGTTGATGCCACAGTACTTGGCACACTGGAAGTGGATCAACATGGCAATCTTTCCAATTGGTGGGTACCAGGGAAAAGTCTTCCGGGCATGGGCGGCGCTATGGATCTTGTTGTAGGCGCAAAGCGTGTTTACGTTGCCACAACGCATGTCACAAAAAAAGGCAATCCAAAGATTGTAAAAGAATGTAAATTGCCTCTCACTGCTGTTGGTGTTGTTGATATGGTAGTAACGGAATTTGCTGTTTTTACCATTACAGATGGAAAGATGAAGTTGATCGAAATCGCTCCCGAAGTCACATTGGATCAAATAAAAGAGAACACAGGGGCTGAGTTTGAAATAGCTGAACCGCTTGTTCCCATGAAAGGTCTGGAGGTTGCTTAGAATGGGTAAGCCAGTAATAGTCAGCGCTTGCAGAACTGCAGGCGGAAAATTCGGCGGTGCTTTTAAAAAATTATCGGCTACCGACCTTGGCGGTATTGCACTGAAGGAAGCCATTAAGCGTGCAGGGATTTCCGCCGACGCCGTAGAAGAAGTTATGATGGGCAATGGCTGGCAGGCTGGAGTGGGCGCTAATCCAGCGCGCAACGCTCTGAATAAAGCCGGAATTCCGCAGACGTGTCCTGGTTTTACCGTTAACATTCGTTGTGGTTCAGGATTGCGTACTATTATGCTCGCCTCAGATAGAATCAGGCTAGGCGATGCCAAGGTCATCCTTGCAGGTGGTATGGAAAGCGCGACACAGGCGCCGTATATATTGACAGGAGCCCGTTGGGGATACCGTATGGGCGAACAAAAGATATTTGACGTACTACACGCGGATGGCTTTATTTGTCCCCTTGCAGGGAGGCTTATGGGGCAGATAACTGACGAGGTAATAGTCCCAGAGTTTTCTATAAGCAGAGAAGAACAAGACGAATTTTCCTACAGAAGTCATATGCGTGCTATAGCTGCAACTGAACAAGGTTTGTTCAAAGACGAAATAGTTCCGGTTGTATTAAAAGACAAGAAAAAGGGCGAGATTGTAGTCGACCACGACGAAATTCCGCGTAAGGATACTACGCTTGAAGCTCTTGCAAAGCTCCCTACGATTTTCAAAAAGGATGGTACCGTGACAGCAGGTTCCAGCTCTGCACTTTGCGACGCTGGTAGCGCAGTAGTCGTCGCTGATGCAGATTGGGCAAAGGGGGAAGGTTTGAAGCCATTAGCCGAAATACTCAGTTACGCCGCCGTTGCAGTTGATGCCGAACATTTCCCTATTGCCCCGGTCAAAGCTATGAAAACAGCATTGGATAAAGCCCGTTTATCCATTGGAGATATGGAACTTGTGGAAATTAACGAGGCGTTTGCAGCCCAGGTCATAGCTGATTTGCGTCTGCTTCCGGTGAATGCCGATCGACTTAATATACATGGCGGCGCTATAGCCCTCGGACATCCAATTGGCGCCACCGGCGCAAAGATTCTTACCACACTGCTTTATAGCCTCAGACAACAGGGTAAGACGATTGGTATGGCAAGCGCCTGTATTGGCGGTGGGCAGGGGGTGGCTATGATAGTAAAACTCATCTAATGCAAAGCACGTGTGGTATTTGCTCATTGTTGGCTTGTTGTTTATTATGAAAAATTAACAATATATATTAGAATGGAGGGTTACTATGAGTACAGAGACTGAATATGGATTTGAAAAATCGGCATTGAAATTGGAGCCTTTGACATTTTGGGAAGGCGTAGCCATGATTGTCGGCACGGATATTGGTTCTGGTGTCCTTGCGCTTGCCTATGGCGCACGAAAAGCTGGGTGGCCAATACTTGTATTCTGGTTGATTGTTACAGCTGTATTTACGACTATCTCAATGTTTTATACAGTAGAGGCTACGCTTAGGACAAAAAAACCGCTCCAAATAAGTGGTCTGGCTGAAAGATATCTTGGACAGTTTGGTTCATGGCTGATTTTCGCGGCAGTTGTCGTTAATTCATTCGGCTGCCTTATCGCTTATACAAGTGGCAGCGGGAAGATCATCAGTTCCTTCATCGGCGTGCCGCCAGCATTAGGAAGTCTTATGTTTTTCATACCATCAGTGCTGGTTGTCTGGCTAGGTTTAAAGGCAACCGGAGTCGCTGAGAAAGCTATCACTACGTGCATGGGACTTATGATGGTGGTATTAATCGGCGCATCAATAGTGAATTCGAAATTTTCTGCTCTGAATCTGACGTCCTATAACTGGTATTACGGTATTCCGGTTTTTAACCTTGCTATTTTTGCATATATATCTCAGTACCTTGTTCCTGAACTAACCCGCGGATTTGCTGCCTCTGGTAAAATTACCACAATGCCAAAATCTATCATTGTAGGGCGCTGCTTTAGTTTCCTTCTCTTCGCAGGTATTCCGATGGCGGCTATTGGATTACAGGGCAAGGAAAATGTCTCGCAGGTTGTTACAATTGCATGGGGCGAGGCTCTTGGTACATGGGCATATTTCACTGCTAATATGTTCGCGTTATGCGCGATGATGACATCGTTCTGGACGATAGGCGAAACATTGCTGACAAATATTGTAGACAGATTTAAATTCCCTGATGAGCATAACCCCAAATACAGGATTATTGCATTGGCGATAGTTGCAATACCTCCTTTCTACCTCGCTTATTCAGGACTAGTTGGATTTGTGGACGCACTTTTTTGGAGCGGTTCTTTTGCAGGTGTGGTTATGTCTATCCTGCCTATCCCGATGCTCAGAAACGCCAGACTTCATGGTGACAGAGAGCCTGAATGGACTTGCGGCGTATTGTATCATCCAATTTGCCAGGCATTAATCATCATACTGTTCGGTGGAGCGGCACTTTATGCGGTGCTCCAGGCAATGGGCGTACTGCCAGCAGGTTGGTAAATAACATCGCAATATAATATATTGTTGAGTGGCGCAAGTGTACTAACATAACAATTGTACGGAAGCTGAAGCATGAAGATTTATCTCATCCAGCTTCCGTATTTTTAAAGGAGGGGCAATATTATGAATAAAGAATGTTATATGATACTCGCTGGTAAAAATACCACTGTCGATGGCCGTATTATTTCTGGGCATAACAATGATTTGCAGGGACAACACGCAGCCCAGTATGAAATCCTTCCTCATGCTGAACACAATGAAAATGAAGAAGTCGTCTTGCCGTCAGGACTCAGGATACCACAGCCGCTTGAAACACAGAAATGTCTTATCTTAAAAACTTGGAGAGGGTATACAGAAGGGGACGCGGTAGCGATTAACGAAAACCAGGTCGCTATAGCAGGTGGAGTCGATCTCGGCTGCGATAGAAATGAATGGGCAAAGAAAAACGATCCGCTTGTCCCTATGGGAGTATCTGGTGCCGTCAGATATATTGCGCTTCAACAAAGTAAAACAGCACGTGAGTGCGTGGAGAAGATAGGCAAGTATTATTCGACTTACGGTATTTCTTACCCCTGTGGCGTCGGCGTTGCCGACAAAAACGAAGCCTGGTATATAGAAGCTGGAGGCGGACACTGCTGGATGGCTGTTCGGGTCCCAGACGACTGCTACTTTGTCCAGGGCAACGGCTACAGGCTAAAAGGAATTGATGTGTCTGACCGGGAAAATGTTATTCTGTCCCCAGATTTGCTTGATTTCGTGAAAAAGGGGAAACCGTCTGCATATGTTAATGGAAAATTGAATTTTGCTGAGATTTTCGGTGGTGCCATGTTTGCACGCGCCGACATGAAATTTTTTAATAACAGGCGGTTATGGGGCTGCATAAGGAAATTGTCCCCATCTCTGCATTTTGGCGCAGATGAAACAAACTTTCCCGTCTTTATTAAGCCGGATCATGATATTACTTCCAAAATTTTAATGGATGTGTTAAGAGACAACTATCAGGGAACTGAGTACTATGTTTTCTCGGAAGATGGCAGTATTCTTAAAGAACGTTCGATATGCGTACCCAGTTGTGTCCATTCCGCAGTTATAGAGCTACGTGATGGAATCCCGAATGAAATCGGCGGAGTGCTTTGGGGTGCGTTGGCTTCGCCCGGGACATCGCCGTTTATACCATATTATTTGGGCTCGACTGGTATTTACGAACCTTATACTATTGGAGGTCCGGAATATGATGAGAAATCTGCGTTCTGGAGATATCGCTCGCTCTCAAATCTGGCAATGTTCAGATACAGAGATATTGCTCCAATTATCAAATCGAAATGGGAAAAATTAGAACAAGAAATTTTTATGACAATGCCAGTGATTGAAAATAACGCGAAACAGATTTACGATAATGATGATAAATTGGCAAATAATATGCTAACTTTATATTCGAATGCCTTTGCAACAGAAGCTTATGTGCAGGCAAAAAAGGTTGAATCCGAAACTCAAACATATATAGCGAAGCATTTGCATCTGGCATTCTCCAGAGAAGGTCTGGAGTGGTGAGATTAATGAATTTCCTCCTGATCATTGTATGTCTGGCCATATTGGGCAGCCTATTGGTTTCTAGCTGTGCCCAAGCATGTACGACTATTATCATCGGCCGAAAAAGAACGGATAATTCCGGTATTCTCCACGCACATATAGAAGATATGGGCATAAAAGCTGCCGGCAAATTGTGGTTCTCTGAATCAGAAAAGAGATGGGAGCCATATGTTAATGTCCCTTATGTTATGGTAAAACAACCAAGTGAAGCCATTGCTTACTGGGCATCTGGCAACAGTACTGGAAACGGATTGGGCGTTTCTGAGCAGAAACTTGCGTATGATGATGTGCTGGTCGGGTTTAACGCTAATGGTGTGGCGTTAAGCTGCAACTGGTGTTACTCAAGGGAGAAAAACGAACTCCAAACCGGCATACGTCGTTATGCCATGAGACAACTGCTGCTGGAACAGGCAAGTACTGCCAGAAAAGGTGTTGAACTAATCGGCGGTTGGATAGATAAATATGGTCAGGCAGACTGGGGTGGATTGTCATTTCAACTTTCTGATGATTCAGAGGCTTGGGTAGTTGACACCACCAGCCACCAGTGGGTTGCCAGAAAAGTTAGGGAAAATGAGGTTGCCTGTGTCGCAAACCGTTTTACAATCGGCGATGATTTTGACATATGCTCAAAGAATCTTATTCTGCATGCAAAAGAAAATGGTTGGTACAATGGAGAATCCAAGTTCAATTTTGCAGAAGTATACTCTTTGCCGGAGCGCAGAAAGGTGCGTTACGACTATGAGCGCGAAGAAAGGGTAAAGACGCTTCTATCATCAGATAAGCTTACTATCAATAACGTTCTTCAGGCAATGGAAGATCGTTACGAAGGAACGAATTTGTTTAAGTTGCCGGATAACAATCAAGAGGTCTGGGAGGCTGAATCGGCGAAAAAAAATATACCAAGACCGATATGCACAAATCTAGCGCAGTCATTTTTCGCCGTATCTCACTCTAATCTGCAGCACGACGATGTGTTTTTCATTGGTTTGGGAACTCCTGGGTATAGCGGCGTAGTGCCCGTTTTCAGAAACAGCACAAATGTAGATGAGCATTTCTTTTCAAACAGGGAAGGAGTTTCATCCGCATGGGACATGTTTAAGAAAATACAGATGCATACTGATGCGGACTTTATGAAGTTAGCTGAGCTTGAAAAAAAGAAGTGGTTTGACTTTAATTCGCAAACTGTTGCCAATGCAGAGAAACTTGCGGTTATATCAGCGGATCTGAGGCTGCGTCGTGAGTATACACTTGAAAGAAGCAAAGAAATAATAGTAGCAGCGGAAGAATCACTATAGGCGAAAAAAGCCCGAAAATTTTTGTATAGTAGAACTACATTAATGGGACAGTATTCTTATGGAGGAATGCTGTCCCATTAATTATTTTATGTTTTGCTGATCGCTTTATTCCGGTTTTACCGCCAGGAACCTCAGCCTCACATAATCGGCGGTCCAGCCGTTCTTGTCGCTGTAAAGCATCGGCCTGCAATAGTCCTCGACCTCTTTGTAGAAAGCTTCCTTTTCCTCGGGACCGAAGCCCTGTGTATGGCTTTGAGCGAAGACCTCCAGCCAGCTGTGGAGCCCGTCCTCTAGCTTGGTGGGACGGTCGATGCGCGCGATGTAATCGATTTTGAAACCCTGGTTCTCCAGGATCTTTGAATAAGCGCCCAGCTCCGGGTACTTCCAGGGGTTACGCGCCCGGTAATCAATGCCGCGCTTGATGAGAGCTATTTTCATACCCTCGCGGATGATTCTGATGCAGCCTTCGCCGCCGCACTCTGCCGCGAAGCGTCCGCCGGGTTTGAGCGCCTTCCAGACGCCGCGCACGACTGCGTACTGATCCGCGATCCAATGCAGCGCCGCGTTGCTCATGACACCGTCGAACTCTCCGTCAAAGCCGAGTTCTTCGGCATTCAGCAAACGCGCGTCCACGCCCCTGGACTGAGCCGCTTCGACCATCTTGCGGCTGGAGTCCGCGCCGACCACAGAGCAGCCGAGATCCATCAGTTCCCGGGCCAGAGCGCCGTTTCCGCAGCCAAGGTCGAGTATCTTCTCGCCGGCCTTGGGCGCCAGCAACTTGATCACAGGGCTCTCGAGCCCCGCTATGAATTCCGTTTCGTTTCTGTAATTTTCAAGGCTGTTAGACATAAGGCTGCCTCCTCAGAATTTCTTGCTGTCTCTAATTATATTGCATAAACGGCCATTGCGGTGATTTTTTCGCAAGAGCCGTCCGCCTCCGTATGCCATACTATTTTTATCTATCGCGGCAAAATAGTAAATGGCTATTTTTATTGTTCCGCTGTGCGGAACGGATGTTTTGCACGGCGGAATGAAAAACTTGATTTGCGCCGCACAGGGACTATATTTGCAGTATTAGCAGACAGAAGATTTCTTTAAATAAAATTTATGGGAGGTTATGTCTATGTTTAAAGCAAATGTCGGTTCAAGTGTGGCGGCGGATGCCAGGACTGCAGGCAGGGAAGCGGCGGCAGCGGCTCAGAATGGTCTCGATCATGTGAAATTCGCTTTTGTCTACGGAAGCTGCGCCTATGGCGCGGATGAGATGACAGGCGGCGTGAAGGACGCTCTGCCCGGCGTTCCTCTGCTTGGCAACACCTCCTTTACAGGCATCATCACGCCGGACGGTTTTGTGAGCTCGGACAAGGGCTTTGTGGGCGTGATGGCTTTCTCCGACGAAGATCTGACCGTCGGCACAGCCGCCTCCCCGCGCGGCGCAGATCCGTTCGAGACAGGGCGCGCCGTGGCCCTGGCGGCTATGAAGCAGGCCGGCAAAGACTGCGCGCCGGACTACTTCTACATGGGCGCTTCGCCGGCCGAGGAGGAGTTCTACCTCAAAGGCATCAGCTCCGTGATCGGGCGCGTGCCTTTCTTCGGCGGCAGCGCAGCTGACAACAGCATCTCCGGCCAATGGAAGCTCTACGACGGAGAACAGAGTTTTGCCGACGGCGTGATCGTGGCCTTTTTCTACGGCGGCGCCCAAATGACCAATATGTTCACGGGCGCCTACCGCGAAACGGACGATTTCGGCGTCATCACGAAGACCAAGGGCAATCGCACGCTCATGGAGGTAGACGGAGTCCCGGCCACGCAGAAATATGAAGAGTGGACCCACTGCGGAAAAGAGGCCGTGACGGGCGGCAACCTGCTGGTCACCTGCGTACTCTCGCCGCTTGGCGTCAAGGACCGCCTCGGCGACCTGACCGCCATCCGCCACCCCATGAACGGCAACCCTGACGGCTCCATGGCGGTTGGCAACAATCTGGCCGAAAAGACCTGCGTGATCCGCATGGAGGCCACGGTAGACGAACTTGTGAACTCAACGGGCGATACGCTTAAGGCGCTTATCAAAAAGATGGCGCCGGCGCAGCCGGCGGCCTTCCATCTGGTCCACTGCGGCGGCCGCCGGGCCGGCATCGGCGACCGGATCGGCGAGGTGGCGAAGCAGATCAAGGAAGCGGCCGGCGGCGTGCCCTTCATCGTGGAGTTCACGTTCGGCGAGTACGGCTTCGAAAGCGACAACAATAACACCTGCGGCGGGCTGATGCTCTCGTTCACAGGTTTTGGAAAGTAGGAGGAGTTTAATATCATGAAAATGTTCATTGGCGGCAAAGCCGCCGACGCGTCTGACGGTAAGGTCATCGAAGTAATCAATCCGGCTACCGGCAAACTGGTGGATACAGTTCCGTCCGCGACTCCGCAGGACGTGGCGGCTGCGGTGGCGGCGGCCAAAGAGGCTCAGAAGGTCTGGGCTAAAGTGCCTGTCTACGAGAAGGCCGCCATCATGAAAAAGTTTATCGCGCTGGTCGAGACCGACAAGGAAAAGCTTGCGCGTACCCTCTCCGACGAGACGGGCAAGCCCATTGTCGAGGCCCGCGCCGAGATCGGCAACATCGCCATCGCCTTCGAGGCTTTCTCCGAAAAGGCTAAGCACCTCTACGGCACCGTGGTGCCGGCCGGGCTCGAGGCCGGGCAGGACAAAAACCTGCTCTTTACGCAGCGCGAGCCCATCGGCGTGGTGGCGGCCATCATTCCCTTCAACTTCCCCTGCGACCTCTTCGATCAGAAGGTGGCTCCCGCGCTTTTGGCCGGCAACGCAGTGATCGTCAAGCCCTCCACCGACAACCCGCTCACGCTTTGCATGCTGACCGAGCTGCTCGGCCAGGCCGGCGTCACGCCTGGCGCCGCCTCCATCGTCACGGGCCGCGGCTCTTCGGTGGGCCACGAACTCTGCTCCAACAAGGACGTGCACCTCATAACCCTCACCGGTTCTACGGAAGTCGGCATCGAGACGGCCAAGGTGGCGGCGGAGAACCTCGTGCATGTGGCGCTCGAACTCGGCGGCAACGACGCCTTCATCGTGCTCGAGGACGCCGACGTGGACCTCGCGACCGACGAGCTGCTCTGGGGCCGCATGTACAACACCGGCCAGGTCTGCTGCGCCTCCAAGCGCTTCCTCGTGCACAAGAGCCGCGTGGAGGAGTTCACGAAAAAGGCCATCGAGAAGATAAGCGCCATCAAGGTCGGCATGCCTGCCGACGAGGATACGCGCCTCGGCTGCCTCATCAGCGAAAAGGCTGCGAAGACGGTGGAGGAGCAGATCAACCTCACAGTCGCACAGGGCGGCGAAATCGTGCTGGGCGGCAAGAGGAACGGCGCCTTCTACGAACCGACTGTGATCGCGAACGTGCCCAAGAGCTCGGATGTGGCAAAGGACATGGAAATATTCGGCCCGGTCGTGCCCGTCATCTCCTTTGAGACGGCCGACGAGGCCATCGAGATCGCCAACGGCTCCAAGTTCGGGCTTTGCGGCTGCGTCTTCTCTAGGGACATCAAGGAAGCCTTCCGCGTGGCCAACGCGCTTGAGTGCGGCGGTGCCGTTATCAACGGAGCCAGCTTCTTCCGCAGCTTCGAAATGCCCTTCGGCGGCTACAAGTTCTCCGGCATAGGCACCGAGGGCGTCATGTCCACCTTCAACGAGATGACGCGTACCAAGTCCGTGGTGCTCAAAAACATACTCAAATAGAGCCTTCCTTAACTGTAAAACGGCGGCGAAAGTGCGAAAAGCGCTTTCGCCGCCGTTTTATCAATTACAGGCGTGTTTTTTTATGCTTCGCAGTAGCCCATTCTTTGAGATAGCTGTTTTGCCGCGTCCTTGACTTCCTTAATGACGTTTGGCAGCGCCTCGTCCGTGATCTCGGCCATGGTGCCGCTGGCGCTCACGGAGGCAATGGCGTCGCCGCGGTAATCGTAGACAGGCGCCCCCACGCAGCGGTGCTCCAGCAGGTATTCCTGGTTGTCCATGGCCCAGCCCTGTTCGCGCACCTGCTTGAGGTGTTTCTTGAAATCCGTGAAATTTGTGATCGTGTGCGGCGTAAAACGTTCGAACCGGCAGGTCAGCAGCGCCTTCTCCAGCTCGCCGCCGGACAGACAGGCCAACAGGCATTTGCCCATCGACGAACAGAAGGCCGGCGAACGGTAGCCGACCTGGGTGTAAAGGCGCGTAGTCGGATAGATGTCCATCTTCTCAAGGTAGACTACGTCGCTGCCGTCGAGGATGCCTAAATGTACGGTGAGATTAAGCCGGCGGCGCAGGTCCGCGAGGATCGGCTTCGACTCCGTCTGCAGCTCCAGCCCGTTGATATGGCTGCTGGCCGTTTCCATCAGTTTGGGACCGATCGCGTAGCGGTTGTCTCTGTCCTTTTCGACGTAATGCCTGCCGCAGAGGGTCTGCAAAAGCCTGTATGCCGTCGTCTTGCACATGCCGCCTTCGTTTACGATCTCCGTAAGACTCATCGGCTCCTGAGCCCTAGACAGCAACTCTATGATATCAAAGGCCCTGTCTATCGCTCTCACGTTGTCCTGCATTGCTTTTCGCCTCCGCGCTCTCTGTCGTAGGTCTTGATTGAGATAGTATAAACCTATTGCGGACGTAAATCACAATAATGGGAGCAGCAAACTATGTCATAAAATGCAAATTACTTGCATTGATTTTTCTGGTTTTTATTTGACGAAAAGGGTATATATGTTGTATGCTACTTTAGTATAAAATAAACAAAACCCCGAGCTGCCGCGCCTAAAGAGATTCTCCACGGCGCAAAGCCAATGGGCGCCTCTGGAAACAGGCGCGCCTCCCGCATTTGGAAAGGGGGATCGAGATCTTCCGGGAACATTCCCGCAGCTTTCTTTATCCTTCCATCGTGCGGCGGCGTTTTTATATTCAGGAGGGAACTGACTTGCGCGTTCTTAAAGTCCTAATAGCCGAAGCCGATCCGCTGCTTCAGAAACTTTATTCAGACCTCATTGCGGGAGAAAATTCATATACGGTGCTCAAATGCGTATCCTCGGGACCAGAAATGTTCGAGGCTATGCGTTGCGTGGAGGCCGATCTGGTGCTGCTTGACCTCTACCTCAAGGAGTTCAACGCGCTCGACGGGCTGGAGCAGCTGCGCAAGGAATTCCCAAGCACGGACTATATCGTGGCCTCGTCCGGCGAAAATCCCGACCTGGTGCGCAAAGCGCTCTGTCAGGGCGTGTTTGAGTATCTTATCAAACCCTTCTCGTTCGATCGGCTGCGTCTTACGCTCAAAAATTACCAGGTCTACTACCACAGCCTCACGGGCCGCACGCGTCCCTGGCAGCAGGAAGACCTCGATACGTTGCTCTCGCTCAAAAGCCGCAGCCCATCCTGGGCCAACAACAGAGCCATCCCCAAAGGCCTGCAGCTTAAATGCCTCAACGACGTCGAGACCTTTCTCAAGAGCAACCCCGACACCTATTCTGCACAGGAGGTCGGCGACAACCTTGGCATTTCGCGCAGCACGGCCAGGCGCTACCTTGAATTCCTTACGATGACGGAGCGTGTGGTAGTCGAGTACGCATATCGGCGTGTGGGCCGTCCGGAAAAAAGATACCGCATGGCGCTGGTATAAATTTCCCACATTTTTAAGCAGGATTTGCATAAATCGGGAGGTTTCGGGATCAAAGCCTGAAAACCTCCCGATTTTGTCATTTTAATTGACCCCCACAGAAAAGCGTGAAGCTTTCCAGCAAAAGAGCAGCGCTTGAGCCTTCGCAGATAACGATGGTATGACGTTTGCAGGCGGACTGTGACATGCTGATCGGACCGGTTGCTTCGGACCTCAGGACGGAGACGTTTGTCAGCGTCATCCGGTGCTGGAACCGCGCCGCGGTTTCGTAACTCCTCGCATAAAAAGGATCGCCGCAGAGCTGAAAGGATTTCGTATTTATGCGTTTCGTGCAGGTTTAGAGCGGAAAATCCGTATTGAAACAAAGTTGATATTGGATGGACAAAACAAAATTTTAATAGAGCTAAAGTTGAATTAAATCTCCATTTCTGCTCTATAAGTTGCCGCGAACCTCCTGGATTTATATGATTTGTATAGAAAATTTAGAACAATTTTGCAACATTGTTGCAAGACCCGGAGTTCTGTCGTCTAAGGAGCCATTCTACGATGAAGAACCGGACGGCGCAGTGGTTTAGGCGCCGCGAGGGCCTGCGGGAAAACCTGCGGACCTCCCTGAACGCAGTAGCGTTCGTTGGAAACGGGATCATTTACTTAAAGCGCTTTTGGCGCAGACTCCTCCCGTTTTCACAAAAATTGGTTGCGATCGTCCGGTTTGCCGGACTGAGATTGGCAATATTTTCGTTCCGTTTAACGGAGAGAGGAGTTGTTCCATTTGGCAGAAGAAGAAAAGACACCGAGAAACAAAATTTCCGAGTTTGCCCAGTTTACCGTCAAGCATCTGACGGTAAATGGCATCCCGCGCCGGGTCATCGCCAAGCCCGACGCCACACTGCTCACAGTTATCCGCGACCAGCTTAAACTGACAGGCACCAAACGCGGCTGCAACTGCGGCCAGTGCGGCGTCTGCAACGTTATCCTCAACGGCAAAGTGGTGCGCAGCTGCATCACGCGCTGGAAGATGGTGGAGGATTTCTCGGACATAATTACGATCGAGGGCATCGGCACGCCGGACCGTCTGCACGCCATTCAGCTCGCGTTTATCGTTACGGGAGCCATTCAGTGCGGTTTCTGCACGCCAGGTTTCATCATCTGCACGAAGTCGCTGCTTGACCATAATCCGAACCCTACGCGCGAAGAAGCCCGCGACTGGTTCAGCAAATTATGGATGGCCTGCCGCTGCACCGGCTACAAACAGATCATCGACGCGGTCATGAAGGCCGCAGCCATTCTGCGCGGCGACGAGCCGGCGCCGGACATCTCCAAGATGTTCAAGACCGGCGACTCCATCTGGGGCACCGCCACGCCGCGCCCGAGCTCTGTCTTCAAGGCCACCGGCACCTTCGATTACGGCGACGACGACAGACTCAAGCTGCCGGAGGAGTTCGCGTTCGCATATCCCTACGTGTTGGAAGGGGTTCGTCACGCCAGAGTCAACAAGATCGACATCTCCGAGGCCGAGAAGTGCGAGGGCGTCTACAAGATCGCCACGTACAAGGACATCAAGGCCAACCACGGCACCAACCGCATCTACGGCCAGGTCGGCTGCGCCTCAGCTCTTACGAACGGCTGGGAGCACCGCATCATGGTCGAAGAGGGCGACAAGATCCGTCAGTGGGGTGACTGCATCGCCGTAGTCGTGGCTGACACAGAAACTCACGCGCGCGCTGCAGCAGAGAAGATCAAGGTCGATTACGAGCAGTTGCCGGAGCTGACCGACGTCTATATGGCCAAAAAGCCCGACGCGGTCCAGGTCTACGAGGATATTCCAGGCTATGACGGCATGCCCAATGCCTGGAACAAACGCTGCTACGCCAAGGGACAGGATCCGACCGACATCATCGCCAAGTCGGCGCACAAGATCGACGTGGAACTCTACAGTTCGCGCCAGCCGCACATGGTGCTCGAGGCCGACTGCGGTTACTCCTACTACGATCAGGACGGTCTCCTTACTCTGGCTACCAAATCCGTCGCCGTTTACCGCCATCAGTCCCAGATCGCGCGCGGCATCGGAGTCGCCCCTTCGCGCATCCGCGTGATCCAGAACAATATGGGAGCTTCCTTCGGCTACAAGACGGCGCCGACGAACGAGCACTACCTGGCTCTCGCGCTGATCGCCTCCGGACGTCCCTGCTACATGCGCATCAATATGAAAGAGCACAACCAGCGCACGCCGAAAAGGTCGCCGTTCCTCATGCACATTGAAGCGGCTGCTGACGAAAAAGGCAAGCTCACAGGCCTCAAGCAGACCTGGTGGGTGGACCACGGCTCCTGCAGCGAGTCGGCCAACGACCTTACGAACAAGGCCGGACAGTTTTTCTTTGCGCCCTATGCCTACGAGAATATGAGAGGCACCGGTTATACCGTCTGGACAAACCACCGCTGGAGCGCGGCCTTCCGCGCCTACGGCTCGCCGCAGACGTACTGGGGCTGCGAGACGGCCATGGACATCCTGGCCAACGAGTGCGGCATCGATCCGTTCGATTTCCGCGAGCAGAACCTGCTCGAGTGGGCGCCTTTTACGACCAATCCTCGCGGCCAGTTCCCGTCCGGTTACGCGCCGGAAGTCTTCCCGCTTCCAGAAATGATGAAAAAGGCGCGCCCGATCTATGAAGAGATGAAGAAGAAGGCCGCCGAGCTTTCGACCGACGAAGTTAAGTACGGAGTCGGCGTCTCCTGCAGCATTTACAACTCCAACGACGACGGAGCAGACGAGGCCAAGAGCGACATCGAACTCACAAAGGACGGAGTCACCATCTACAACACCTGGGAAGATCACGGCCAGGGCGCGGTGGTGGGCAGCATCGGCACCGCTATGGAGGCCCTCAAACCGCTTCACCTGCGCATGGACCAGTTCAAGACGGTCCTCAGCGATACCAAGCTCGCGCCCAACAGCGGCGCGGCCGCGGCCAGCCGTTCGCAGGTCATGGTCGGCAACGCGATCATAGACAGCTGCAACAAGCTGCTGGACGCTATGAGAAAACCGGACGGCAGCTTCCGCACATACGACGAGATGGTGGCCGAGAACCTGCCTCTGCGCTACAACGGCTATACCCAGGCCCGCGTCGCCCATCCGGATGGCACTACGGAAGTCTGCTCGGGCAACGACAAGGACACGGGCATCGGACGTCCGTTCGGCTTCCACATGTTCGCCGTCAACCTTGCGATGGTCTCCGTCAACATGAAGACATACAAGGCTCACTGCGAGAAGTTTGTGCTCTGCGGCGACGTAGGTAAGATCAACAACTACCTCATCGTCGACGGCCAGCAGATCGGCGGCGTAGCACAGGGCATCGGCTTCGCGCTCTCCGAGGACTTCCTCGACGAGAGCAAGTACAACAACTTTGTGACGATGGGCTTCCCGTACATCAAAGATATCCCTGACGACATCGAGCTGATCCACTTCGAAACGCCGCGGCCGCTGGGCCCCTTCGGTGCTTCTGGCACCGGCGAAATGCCGCTTTCGGGACCTCACGTGGCGGTCTGCAACGCGATCCACGACGCAACCGGCGCCCGCATCCTGCGCATCCCTGCCATTCCGCAGAGAATTCGCGAAGCCTACGAGCTAGCGAAGAAGGTTGGCAAGGCGAAGTAACTGTCAGATTACGACGGGGCGGAACATTTCCGCCCCGTTTTCCTCTTCGCCCACGAACATAAATAAACAAAAAAGACATTATTCTACAAGTAAGCTGCAAAAGCAGTGAAGCGGCCCTATAATCCACTGAGGAATTATCTTTGCGACAGTGCTGTTTAAAGGGTCAATACTGCATCGGCACCGCATAAAAACGAATATAATGATAACTGCGGAAACGCGGTGTGGTCTTCCGTAAATACAAGTTTGGGAGGAATCGTCATGTCAGAGGAAAAGAAAGAGAAAAACTTCGGCAGCATCTACGACCTGCCGCTTCAGAACGCCTCCGCTCTGGCGCCTGATATCCAGAAGCGCACTGTCTACGGGCCTGAGAATTTCTGGAAGGATTATGTCATGCGGCACTTTATCCTGCCTCCGCACAAATCCATTCCCAAACATTCGCACGAATGGGATCATCTCATGTTCACGCTTTCGGGCGACGGCTACGTGGATGTCGAGGGCGAGCGCTACGATATGAAGACTGGCTACTGGACGCGCATTCCGGGCGGGCTCGAGCACGAATACCATAACCCTGCCGATGTGCCGCTCGAATTCTTCTGCATCGTGCCGACCTGCGGAGATCCGCATGCCAAAATGTTCAGCATGAGGCAGGAGCGTGCGGAGCGCAAGAAGGCCGTCAAGGAAGATTAGTTTGAGCCGCTTCGTCGCCGAAAAATTCCGCAACAGCAAGCCGTCCTCTATGATGAGAATGGCAGCCTTGGCCGCGGACGCTGGGGACTGCATTGACCTTACGCTCGGCGAGCCGGATCTGCCGACGCCGCGCGACATTTGCCAGAAACTGGCGGAAGCCGCCTTCTCGGGCGATACGCACTATACGCCGGGCATGGGCAGGCCGGAACTGCGCAAGGCCATTGCCGGCTATTGGCGGCGGCGCTACGGCCTCGATTACGGTATCGATTCGATATTTATCACGGCCGGAGGCAGTCAGGCGAACTATCTGGCCATGCAGGCCTGCCTCGATCCGGGCGACGAAGCGCTCATACTGGAGCCGTTCTTTACCTTCTACGAGCATCATGTGAAGCAGGCCGGCGGTTCTCCGGTATTCTGCATGAGCGGCGCGGAAAAGGGCTTTTTGCCCGATCCGGCTGCGATAGAAAAGAGAATTACTGCGCGCACGAAGGTGATGATCGTAAATTCGCCCTGCAACCCGACCGGAGCCGTGTTCTCGCGCGAACTGCTTGCTGGGCTCGCGGAACTGGCTGCCAAATACGACCTGCTGGTTGCGTCGGACGAACTCTACGAAGCTTTCGTATACGAAGGAGAGCATGTTCCCTTCGCGTCTCTGCCTGGCATGAAGGAGCGCACCATTACGATCGGCGGCATGTCTAAAAGCTATGCCATGACTGGCTGGCGGCTCGGCTATGCTATGGGTGATCCGTCTATACTCAAAACCATGCAGGTCATCGGCGTCGTGCAGACCGTCTGCCCCAACACCATGGTCCAGCGCGCCTCCGAATTCGCGCTCAGTTGCTGCGACGGAGAAGTCAAAACTATTACGGAGCTTTTTAAAGGCCGCGCAGCCGCTGCTTACGAAGCTTTCTCAAAGCTTCCGGGCATTAAAACTGTTCGTCCCAGCGGCAGCTTTTACCTCTTTCTCGATGTCTCGGACACCGGTCTGAGCGGCGAAGAGTTCGCCGTCAAAATGCTTGAGGAAGCCAAAGTAGTCACTATACCGGGAGACTCCTTCGGTCCAGACTGCACCGGCTGCGTTCGCATCGCCTGTACTGTGTCTGAGGCAAAACTCAGAGAAGCAGCGGAGAGGATCGCTGAAATCCTCGCCAGGTAAAGAGCACGCAAAAACAGGCGTTCGCACGCCGTACTTTTAAATATTCTGTTGTCGACATTAAGGAATTTGTTTGAAGTTGTTCGTCTGATTCCGCCCAAGACACCGGTTCAGGGTGAAATTTCCGCTGAACCTGTGACTTGCATGTAATCAAATGGTACTTATGGTCTTTGTTGTCATAAAACCTTTGTTACCTGGCGTTGCCGCCGCACGGCGGCGCATGTTTCACTGACTACTTCTGACGGACTACGATGTGCTCGACGGGCATACCGTTATGCATCTCGGCCGCTTCGAAGCGTCCTTCCGGCGTCATCCAGTAAGGATTCCCGGAAATATAGACGAGTTTATTGCTCAAGCGATCACCTCCATAAATTTATTTTTTGGAGAACCTTCTCCAACAGGAGCTATTATAATTCTTTTAACAATTTTGTCAAACGCTAAAAATAAAGCTATAGGAAAAGTATTTTGTGCTTTTCCTATAGCTTTTGTAAATATAATGTAATATTCTCTTTACATATCCACGATTGGCGGCACGAACGAGGTGCTGGGAGCCGCGTCCCAGGGGAAGAGCACCCAGGTGTCCTGGCTGACTTCCGTGATAAAGGTGTCGACCATGGGGCAGCCCTCCGGTTTGGCGTAAACGGTGGCGAAATGGGCCCTCTTGAACATGTCGCGCACGATCTTCGCAGTCTTGCCCGTGTCCACCAGATCGTCGACGATGAGACAGGACTCGTCAATGCCGGCCAGGTCAGGACGTTTGAGGATGTTGGCAGCGCCCTGCGTCTTCATCGTGTAGCTTGAAATGCAGATGGTGTCTACCAGGTGGATGTCGAGCTCCCTGGCGATGATGGCGGCCGGGACCAGTCCGCCGCGTGCTACAGTGAGCAGGCGGCTCCAGTCTTTCCTCTTGTCGAGCAGTTTCCACGCGAGCGCTCTGCAGTCGCGCTGGAGCTGTTCCCAGGAAACGGGATAAGTTTTGTTGTAGCGTGAGGCGTCTGGCATTTGCGATCTCTCCTTAAAAGTCGCGGCGGGCCTCCATGCCGGACGCGCGCCGTTAAATTCTTGTTTCCGGAATTTCCGTTACTTGTAAATTTCCGGTCTGCGTGCGTCCAAAACTCTAAGCGTCGCTCTTGCTTTATCCGACACGTCGGTGTCGATGTCCACAAAGGCAAATTCCTCACTGTCGCCGCCCTCCCAGAGCGTCTCGCCCCAGGGGTCTATCACGGCGGAGTGCCCGCCGAATCTGATGCCGTCCGTCTCGCCGCAGCGGTTGCAGGCTGCCACGTACATCATATTCTGCACGGCGGTCGCCCGCAGCAAAAGCCGCCAGGCCTCAATGCGTTCGGCTGGCCATTCGGCGGAGATAAAAAGCAGCTGCGCTCCGTCCACTGCGTAGAGCCGCGTCCATTCGCAGAAGCGCAGATCGTAGCAGATCACGAAACCGGCGTCGACGCCGCCTATATTCACGTGGATCCTCTCGCTGCCGGCGCGGAGATATTTGTCCTCGTCCATGAGCGGAAAGAGGTGCGCTTTGTCATAGTGGGCAACGTATTTACCGGTCGGGTCCACGACCATCGCGCGGTTGAAGGAGCCTTCATCGGTGACCGCGAAGACAGAACCGCCTGCAAACCAGCAGCCGTATTCTTTCGCAACGCGGCCAAGAAATTCTGCCGCCTGCCAGGTCTCCGGATCCCCGCAGAAACCGGGCGCATCTATGCAGTATCCTACGTCCCAAAGCTCCGGCAGCACGATTGCGGTCGGTTTTTCGGATTTTGTCCAGACGCGCGACAGGAGTCCCTCGAGGCGTTCGAAATTGCCCTCTCTGTCGCTGAGCCTGACGTCGGATTGAGCGATGCCGACTCTGATAACGGCCATGGTCTGTTCCTCCCTGCGGTGAATTTCTATGGCATAAGATTATAATGACAAACTGAAGATATGCAATTGCCGCGGCCGGAAACGATACGCTTAACACCTCTGCTGCGGCAAGGCGGCGGGGCCTAGAGGTCTGACTTCAGGTTGTTCCCAAGCGATGTAAGCAGCTTCTTCACGTCTTTCTTTGCCAGTTCGCGCTCCCTTGACATCTGGACCATCGTCATGCGGAGCATATCCCCTTCCTGAGTTCCGTCCGGCAGGCAGTTGAGCGGCAGGTTTACGCAGCGGGGGCCGTCGCCCAGCAGCAGGCGGCAGATGTCGTTGTTGATTGAGTCGACGTACAATTTTGTGCTCTTACTTCCCAAAGCCGTTTACCTCCCTGTTCTTGTCGTAAGTCAGATTTTTCCCGTCTGTTGTGAACTTGAGCGTGCCGTCAGCCGTATCGAAGCGCATGATGTGAAAATCGCGCAGAGCCTTGACGACCTCACGGTGCGGATATCCGTAGTCGTTGTCCTTTGCATAGCTGATCACAGCGGCGACCGGAGAGGTGTCGCGCAGCAGCTTCTCGTCGGTGCCGTTGTAACTGCCGTGGTGGGCGAGCTTCAGTAGGGTGCAGCGCGGGATCTCGGGCAGCGTGCCCCGCTCTTCGCGCTCCATGTCGGCCGCCATCAGAAATTTGACTTTGCCGTAAGTTATCATCAGTACTATGCAGTTGTTGTTCTGGTCGCGTTTGGTGCCTCGAAGTTCGCGGACCGGCGCCAGCACCTCCACCAGCGCGTCGCCGATTTTTTTCGTATAGCCGCGCTTCGGTGTGCCGAAGGGAATATTGCGCCTTTTGATGGTTGTGTAAAATTTGCGCTGGAAGGGCGCGCCTGTTATAAAGCCTGAGTCCCATACCTGTCCGATGTAGAAATTCGCGAGAACGTCCTTCATGCCGCCCATGTGGTCGGCGTGAGGGTGCGTGGCTACCAGGTAGTCTATTTTATCAAGACCGAGGTCCTTCAGGAAATTCACGACGGTCCTGCCTTCGTCCTCAAGTCCTGCGTCGATCAGCATCGTCTGTCCGTTTGGAAATACGAAAAGAGAGCTATCTCCCTGGCCTACGTCGAGCGCGTAATAGGTCAGAACATTGGAGGCCGCAGGTTTTGCCTTGCGCTGAAACAAGAAGGCCTCCGCGCCGGTCGGCGCAAAAAAGAACACTGCTGCAAACAGCGCCGCTGTCAGCGAGGCCGCTGCAAGATAATACTTTCTGTTCATCATGATTCCGCTCCTCTGTCCGTAATCCCGGCGGGTATATAATGGTAAACAATAGACGCCCGAAAGGACATGGATCAATGTTTGGTTTTTTGCTCGTGCTGCCCCTTATGCTCATTATTATAACCGGAAATCTGCTGCGCAGATTCGGTTTTTACAGCGACAGAGACGTAAAGGTTCTTTCAAAGACTCTTTACTGGGTCATCCTGCCGCCGCTGATGTTCCGCACGGTCTTTTTGTCAGGCACCGAGGTTCTGACCCAGGTTAATCTGCTGGTTGCCATCACTCTCTGCTATATCGTGACTATAGCTGTCGGCTGGCTTAGCGCAGCCTTCATATACCACCGCGGCGACAGGAAGCGCATTGCCGTCTCGGCCTTTACGGCTATGCGCTCCAACAACGTCTATCTCGGTTTCCCGGTCATGTTTCTGGCGGCCGGCGAAGTAGGCCTGCATAACGCAAGCACTTACCTGGCCGTCACCATGGTCTCGTTTCAGCTGCTTTCGATCGGCGCCGGCGAGATCGCGGCTTCCGGGCGGCTGAGTAGGAGCACTGTGCTGGGAACGCTGAAAAAACTTGCGCTCAATCCGCTCATTATCTCCGTCCTGCTTGGGCTGGCCGTAGCACTGACCGGACTCAGAGCTCTGCCGAAGTGGCTCGACGAGGGTCTGCATCTCATGGGCTCCGCCGCTACGGCTATTGGCCTGCTGGCGCTGGGCGGCACGCTTGACCTCTCCAGCGTGCGCAAGGTGGCGGGGATGCTGCTGCATACCTGGCCTGACTGCCTCATTAAGTTGCTTGTGAACCCGCTGGCCGCCTGGCTGCTGTTGCTTCTGCTGCCGGTGCCTAAGCCTCTCATGCAGGCCACTGTGATGCTGACCTCGATGCCCTGCGCAGTGAACTGTTTCATCATGGCCCAGGGGATGGATATGGATGCTGTTTACGCCGCTGATCTGGTGGCCGCTTCCACGATGCTGGCCTCGGTGTCCATTCCTCTCTGGTCGGCGTTTTTGGGATTGGGTTAAATCGCCGAATTAAAAGAGGGCCGCTTCCGATCCTGGAAGCGGCCCTGAATTTTATTTTTTACCTTTTCAGCAATGACCCCAGCACGCTGCGAACCAGGGTGCTGGCTATCTGACGTCCAGCCGAGCTCATGGCGTTGTCCGCCATGCGCTCTATGGCTGTTTTGCTCTTGCCCTGAACGGTGGCTCCATAAAAGGTAGTGCGCGTATTTTTCTCTGTCCTGAGACGTTCGCGCTCCTGCAGCTCCTCCAGCCTGGCCTGGCGTTTGCGTTCCTCCTCGGCAAGTTTTTCCTGACGCTTGAGGGTCTCTTCGTCCTCTTTAGCCTTCTGGGCGCGCTGCGTATCCTCCCGCTTTTCGTCCTCTTCACGCTGATACTTGGCCTGCAGCAGTTCGTAGGCAGACTCGCGATCTACCGCAGCGTCATACTTGTTTGCCACCGCATCCTGTCCCATCGAGCTCTTTCTCGCCGCATCTTCGATGCCGCCCATAAGGCTCTGCGGCGGCAGGATAAAGGCCCGTTCCGCTATGCTGGGGCTGCCGTCGCTCTGCAGGAAGGAGACGAGAGCTTCGCCGGTGCTGAGTTCGAGGATCGCCGAAGCGGTGTCGAAAGCAGGGTTGGCGCGGAAGGTCTCGGCAACGGCGCGGACCACCTTCTGCTCGGCCGGCGAAAAGGCGCGCAGTCCGTGCTCAATGCGGTTGCCAAGCTGAGCCGCGACGCTGTCCGGAATATCGGTGGGGTTTTGGGTCGCGAAATAAACGCCCACTCCCTTGGAACGGATCAGACGCACCACCTGCTCGATTTTCTGCAGCAGTGCCTTGGGTGCGTCGTTAAAGAGCAGATGCGCCTCGTCAAAGAAGAAGACCATTTTCGGCTTGTCACAGTCTCCGCATTCAGGCAGGGTATCGTAAAGCCTGGAGAGCATCCAGAGCAGGAAGGTCGAATAGAGGGACGGGTGCTGGAAGAGTTTGACGCAGTGCAGGATGTTTATGAAACCGCGGCCCTGCGCATCTGTCCTCATCCAGTCGGTAATATCGAGCGAAGGCTCGCCGAAAAAGAGGTCGCCGCCCTCGTCTTCGAGCGCCAGCAGGGCGCGCTGAATGGAGCCGACGCTCTGAGGAGCGATGTTGCCGTAGTCGAGCATATAGCTCTTGGCGTTATTGGCGACATAGGTAAGCATGGCGCGCAGGTCCTTGAGATCGAGCAGCAACAGACCGCGGTCGTCGGCGATGCGGAAGACTATGGTCAACACGCCTGCCTGCGTGTCGTTAAGGTCAAGCAGCCTCGAGAGCAGCAGCGGACCCATCTCCGAAATCGTCGCGCGGACCGGATGCCCAGCCTCGCCGTAGATGTCCCAGAAGCAGGTTGGGTAGGCCTTGTAGGAAAAGTTTTTATCAGCGAGGCCGAATTTTTCGATGCGCTTTCTCATGCCTTCGCTGTCGACGCCGGGGCTGCACATGCCAGCCAGGTCGCCCTTGACGTCTGCAAGAAAGACAGGCACGCCCATATCGCTGAACGACTCTGCCATCACCTTGAGCGTAATAGTCTTGCCGGTGCCTGTGGCTCCCGCGATAAGCCCGTGGCGGTTCGCCATCTTGGGCAGCATATAGAGCGGTTCGGCCGCCTTTGCCATCCATATCTTGCCGTCTATGTACATGAAATAGGCCTCCTCTTTGTCCTTATTTGCTAAAGAAACATATTATTCATCTAATGATTATATTACAGGAAATGAAGAAAGCGAACAAGATGCCCCCGGATAATTGCGCGGCATTTCTGGAAAGCATTATTGCCGCGGTGCGTTTGTTTGGACCGATGACTCCGGCTGATAAAAAAGCCGCTCCGCTTTTGCGGAACGGCTCTGTCTTCTGATGTTGTTGTTTTCGTTATGCCATTGTGATGACGGTGCCGGCGTTGCCTTCGAGCGCGTCGACAGCTTTGTAGAGAGAGGTGATGATGGCTTTTTTGCCGGGGAAGCGGCGAGCGAACTTGATGGAGGCCATGACCTTGGGCAGCATGCTGCCGGCCGCGAAGTGGCCCTCGTCGACATATTTGATGGCCTCGGCCACGGTGATGTGGTCAAGTTCCTTCTGGTTGGGCTTGCCGAAGTTGAGGCAGACTTTGTCGACTTCGGTGAGAATGAGGAGCACGTCCGTCTCCATATCCTCCGCGAAGCGTTCAGCCGCGAAGTCCTTGTCGATGACAGCCGCCACGCCAGTCAGAGAGCCGTCGAGGTTTTCGACCACGGGGATGCCGCCGCCGCCTGCTGTGATGACGATGGTGCTGTCCCACAGACGCTTTACCGAGTCAAGCTCTGTGATGCGCTTGGGGTTCGGGGAGGCCACCACCCGGCGCCAGCCGCGTCCGGCGTCTTCTTTCATCGTAAAGCCCTTTTCAGCCATGATCTTTTTGGCTTCGGCCTCTGTATAGAACGGTCCGATCGGCTTCGAAGGGTGCTCGAAAGCCTTGTCGTTTTCATCTACGATGACCTGCGTGATGAGCGTTACGACAGGAACATTGCGGTTGCGGTTTCTGAGAGCGTCGCGCAGGCACTGCTGAATCTGATAACCGATATAGCCCTGGCTCATGGCGCCGCAGACGTCAAACGGCATGGCTGGCAGTTTCTCAGGTTCCGCGGCTGCCGCGATCTCCTGCCCAAGCACGATGCGTCCCACCTGGGGACCGTTGCCGTGGACCACGGCCATCTCGTAACCCTTGCAGCTGATGTCGGCGAGGAATTCGCAGGTTTTGCGGACTACGCCAAGCTGAGCTTCCGCAGTCGGCGGAGTTCCCTTCTCCTGCAGAGCGTTGCCGCCCAGAGCTACCACGACCTTGGTGAATTTTGAAGCCATCGCAAAGCACACTCCTTATATGTCATAATAAATTTAACTGCGCATGGAAGTTCGTGCTTCTTATTATAAACTATTTTGGGGTGGAAGTTCAATATTAAATTTGAGGTTTTTTGAGATATATCAGAGAAATTTCTGCAGGCCGGAAACGGACCAGGCACACCAGGCCAGGAACAGTCCCATGAAGATATCAAGAGCCCTGCCGTAACGGCTGAGCCTGCGGCCGGAGAAATCGCCGAAGGCTGCCCAGAGGCTGAAAGCGACGGCGCAGTTGACGGTCAAAAACAGGCCGCAGACGAAAAAAGCCAGCTTAGCATCGGTCCACGGCGCAATAAATGTGGACATGGCCGTAAAGCCGAAGAGGATCACCTTGGGATTGACGAACTGGAGCATCAAGCCATCTGTGAAATTTGGAACTTTCTGGTTTGCAGCGGTTCCATTTTTTGTTCTCTTTGGAAAGGCAAGTTTCCATGCAAGCCAGAAGAGGTACGCGGCACCGACGAGTCGCAGCCAGGGCAGCAGTTTGGGCGCCAGGTCCGCAACCGCTATGTTCGCCGCTGCGTTGAGCGACATGATGACGAGCAAGCCAGACGTCATGCCGTACATAAGCGGCACGGCTCTGCGGAACCCGAAGAGCCGCGCCGTGTTGGTCGCGAAAATGATATTGGGGCCTGGCGTATAGCAGGCCGTGACCGTGAACGCCAGGAACGCCGCCCACTGCATTTAGGCGAGCAGCCGCTCCATTTCGTCAAGCGTTTCGGAGAAAATCTTCACCACCGCGAGCACAGGGGCCGGCGTGCTCATGTCCACTCCCGCGCCCTTGAGCAGTTCTATTGGATAATCGGAACCGCCTTTCGTTAGGAAGTTCAGATATTTATCGCGCGCTGGCGCGCCTTTGTCAAGGATGCCTGCCGCCAGCGCCGTGGCCGCCGAGTACCCGGTCGCGTACTGGTAGACGTAGAAGGGGCTGTAAAAATGCGGAATGCGCGCCCATTCCATTTTGAGAGCTTCGTCCACCGTCACGCTGGGGCCGTAATATTTGGCGTTAAGGCTGCGCCACAGCTCGCAGAGCGCGTCCGGCGTAGTATCGCCGCCCGACGCGGCGCGCTTGTGGACCTCGCGTTCGAAAGATGCGAACATCGTCTGGCGGTAGACGGTGGTGCGGATGTTTTCGAGCCTGCGGTTGAGCAGATAGAATTTCTTCCTTTTGTCTCTGGTCTCCGCGATGAGCTTTGATAGCAACAGCACTTCGTTTGTAGTGGAGGCCACCTCTGCCGTGAAAATGCAGTAGTCCGCCGTTGGGAAGGGCTGGTTTTTGTGCGAGTAGAAGCTGTGCATGGAGTGCCCCATCTCATGCACGAGCGTGGAGACGTCATTGAGACCGTTGGTATAGTTGAGGAAGATGTACGGATGGGTTCCGTAGCTGCCCCATGAGTAGCCGCCGCTGCGCTTGCCCTTATTGGGGAAGACGTCGATCCACCCCTCTTCCAGTCCTTTGCGGACCTGTTCCAGATATGGTTCGCCGAGGGGCGCGAGCGCTGCAAACATCATCTCTTTTGCTTCCGACCAGGAGATGTCGCTGAACGGGTCGGCCACCAGAGGCGTGTAAAGGTCGTACATATGCAGTTCCTTGACGCGCAGCACTTTCTTGCGCAGGTTCATGTAGCGATACATGGGGTCCAGATTCGATTCGAGCGTGTCTACGAGGCTGTCGTAGACGGAGAGCGGGATGTTGTCTCCATCCAGCGCGCCTGCCAGCGGGGAGTCATATTTGCGCGCTCCGGCGTAAAATTTGGAGGCCTTGAGCATGCCGTCGAAGGTGGCGCCGAGAGTGTTCTTCATCTCTCCGAAGGGTTTGTAGAGAGAGTCGAAGGCAGCTTTGCGCACCGAGCGTTTGCGCGACCGCAGGTAAGATACGGCCCGCTCCTCCGACATTTCCACCTTGTGTCCCTTTTCATCTTTGATGGGCGGAAATTTCATATCTGCGTTCGTGAGCATGGAAAAGGCGTTCTCGGCCGTGCCTGCCATGTCGCCGGAGGCGGCCAGCAGGGTCTCTTCCTCGTTGGACAGCACATGAGCGCGCTGGCGCAGCAGTTCCGTCAAGTTGAATTTATAATCCTTAAGCAGAGGATCGGCGATGAAATTCTTAAGTTTAGCGTCGGGTATCGCCAGGATCTCGGGCGTAATGAAGCTGCAGGCCGAAGAAAACTGCACGGACAGCGTGGTGGCACGGTTAGCCGGTCCCTGATGCTTCGATTCCGCAGTGTCTTCGTGACTCTTCATATGGGCGCAGACGAGCAGTTTGCCGATCGTTATCTCAATCTCGTCGCGCAGCTTGAAACAATCCAGCAGCGTCTTCGCGGAGCCGCCCAGTTTGCCGGAGAATTTCGCGATTTCAGGCAGGCGTTTCTCCGTTGCCTTGAAATCCTTTTCCCACGCGTCCTCGTTCTTATAGATGTCCGTCAGGCGCCACTTGAACCTTTCCGGCACCTCCGCGCGCGACGGCAGCGCGGTGCCGCCGCCTAGCCTGAGTTCAAGTACTTTTTCTTTATCGTTCACAGGATATTGCCTCCCATTCGTTTCCGCAGATGTGATTTATCTCTATTCTGTTGCTCTGTGTGAAAAATAGCAAGCCTTTTTTACTTGCTAAACGAGAAGAAAAAGCGGAGAATAACTAAAGATTAAAACGCAATTGGGGGAATTATACATGAAGTACGATTTTGACAAGCCTGTAAACAGACGCAATACGAACTGCGAAAAGTGGGACGGACTCGTCGAAGATTTCGGACGTGCCGATCTGTTGCCGATGTGGGTTGCCGATATGGACTTCCCGGCTCCTCCCAAAGTGCTGGAGGCTATACACAAAAAGGTTGACGAGGGCGCGCTTGGCTACCCGATCATCCCCGATTCCCTGCGCGATGCAGTGAGAAAGTGGGAAGAGCGCCGTCACGGCTGGAAGTTCGATAACAAGGCGGTCACCTGGGCCACCGGCGTGGTCACGGGGCTTTCGTTCGCCACCGAGGCTTTCACAAAGCCAGGCGACGGCATGATTATCCAGACGCCGGTCTATCACCCGTTCTTCCGCACGGTGCGCGAAGCTGGCCGCAACCTGTACGAGAATCCGCTTAAGTTCGATGAAAAAGGCTACGCGACCATGGACCTTGAAGGTCTTGAAAAGCTCGTGACGCCGACCTGTCGTACGCTGATCCTCTGCAGTCCGCACAACCCCGTCGCGCGCGTGTGGTCGAAGGAAGAACTGGAAGGCCTCGCCGACTTGGCAAAGCGCAAGGATATGCTCATCATCAACGACGAGATCCACCAGGACCTGATTTACAGCGACGCCAGCCACACCTGCCTCGCTTCTCTGCCCGGCATGGAGGAGCGCGTCGTGACCTTCGTGGCGCCCAGCAAGACGTTCAACATCGCCGGCATGAAGGCCTCGGCAGCCATTATTCCCAACGCCAAACTGCGCGCACAGTACATATCCGTCATGGAGCGCTTCCATCTCAATTCGATCAACATCCTCGGCATCACGGCCATGGAAACGGCTTACAACGAATGTGAAGACTGGCTTGACGAGCTGTTGGCCTATCTTGAGAGCAACAGAGACTATCTGGAGAAGTTCCTTAAGGAAAAGATGCCCAAAGCGCGCATGTCGCATCCGGAAGGCACCTACATCTTCTGGATCGACTTCCGCGGCTATGGTCTTGATGAAGCGAAACTGCAGGATCTGCTTGTGAACAAGGCCAAAGTGGCGCTCAACAACGGGCTTGATTTTGGCAAAGAGGGCGACGGTTTTGCGCGCATCAACATCGGGACGCAGCGCGCGGCGCTGGCGGAAGGCCTCGAAAGGATAGCCGCAGCGCTGAAGACGCTTTAGAACAAGCTTCGCAGACTTAAGAAGGAGCAATAACAATGCGCAAAGAACCTCCGGTTCGTTTCTGTCGTTTCTGGGTGGACGGACGCACATATTCGGGACGCATCCGCGGCAATTCGGTGGATATCATGGAGGGAGACCCGTTTGCCGGTCTCTCGCCAATTCGCCTGAGTTTCCCCGTCGACCGCGTGCGCTTCCTGCCGCCTGTGATGCCAAAGCAGCTCTGGTGTGTAGGCCGCAACTACCTGGGGCATGTGAAAGAGCTTGAGCACGAAGTGCCCAAGGAGCCGCTGATTTTCCTCAAAGCTGCCACCTCGGTGATCGGTTCCGGAGATTTTATCCGCATCCCTGATTGGGCCGGAATTATCCACTATGAGGGCGAGCTGGCGGTCGTGATAGGCAAAAGCGGCAGAAACATTCCGGAAGAGGAAGCTTACGAACACGTGGCGGGCTACACGATCATGAACGACGTCACCGCGCGCGAGATGCAGAGCGCCGACGGACAGTGGACCCGTTCCAAGAGCTTCGATACCTTCGGTCCCATGGGCCCCTGCCTGCTGATGGTGAACGAAATGCCGTCGGATACTGTCGTGCGAACCTCTGTTAACAACAGAGCAGTGCAGGAGTCGCCAATTTCCAAGATGATTTTCCCGATTCCGCGCCTTATCTCTCACATCAGCCGTTTCGCCACGCTGGAGCAGGGCGACGTGATCTCGACCGGCACTCCCGAGGGCGTAGGTCAGCTCAAGGTCGGCGATCTTGTGGAAGTGGAGATAAATGGCATTGGCAAGCTCAGAAATATCTGCGCAGAATAAATAACAGCAAAAGTTCATAAAAAAGGGCGGCCCATTTGGGCCGCCCTTTATCATATTATGGGTATCAGTTCCATGGCACAATTTTACCAGGATTAAGGATATTCTCCGGGTCGAAGGCCAATTTTACGCGGCGGATCAGTTCCATCTGCGCTTCGTCGAGGAACATAGGCACGTAGCCGAGTCGTTTGAGTCCTACCCCATGTTCTCCAGTGAGAGTACCCCCAAGTTCCTTGACAACAGCGTAGAGGTCGAGGCGGGCTGCTTCGATGATCTCGTGCCAGTTTTCATTTTTCCCCTCAAGATAGATAGTGATATGCATGTTTCCGTCGCCAAGGTGACCGTAGGAAGCGTAGCTAACCTTGTGATTCACGCAGATGCTGTGCAGCTTATCCATAAAGATGGGGATTGCGCTCGTGGGCACCACCACGTCCTCGTTTGCGAGTTGGATCGCCTCGTGGGCCCAGACCGCTTCTGCCGCGCTCTTGCGGCCTTTCCAGACCTTGTCGCGCGTTGTCCTGTTGTCCGCTACATAGACTTCTAGTGCGCCTGCTTCCATAAGAATGTCGCCAATGCGTTCGATCTCATCGGCAAGATGTTCGCGGTCGTTGCCCTCGTATTCTAAAATTAAATAAGCGCCTGCCTCGCCGGAATAGGGAAATTTTGTCTGCAAATATTTCTCCGTCAGTATCATGGTGGGGCTGTCCATGAACTCTATAGAGCTTGGTACGGCCTTGCCCTTTGTCATAACAGTCGGCACCGCGGCCACGGAGGTTTGAATATCTTTGAACGGGACCAGCAGGTCCACGATAAAGGACTGCATTGGCAGCAGCTTGAGGATAATCTTTGTGACAATGCCAAGCGTACCCTCGGAACCGACCAGCAGGTGTACGAAATCGTAACCGGTCACGTCTTTGCGGCGCTTGCCTCCGAACCAGCTCACTGAGCCGTCCGGCAGCACAACTTCCAAGCCCAGCACACTCGCGCCAGTGGCGCCGTATTTGATTACCTTGTTGCCGCCAGCGTTCTCGGCCACATTGCCGCCTATGAACGAGGCGTCACCGCTGCATGGATCACCAGCGTACAGGAGGTGATGATCGGCGGCGGCCTTGTTGATTTCTGCAGTGACGACGGCTGGTTCCACTGTCATTGTGAGGTTGTCCGGGTCAAATTCGAGGATACGGTTCATCCTCTCCATTGAAAGCTCGATGCCTTTGCAGGCGGGGACGGCGCCTCCGGAAAGACCGGTGCCGGCGCCGCGAGGGGTTACCGGGATTCGGTGGGCTGAGGCGTACTTCATGAGCTGCGAGACCTGTTCAACGCTCTCGGGGAAGCAAAGAACCTCTGCGTCATATTTTTTATTCCAGAGATGCGGTGCAACCTCGTCGCGTGAGTAAACTTCAATCTTGTCCTTGTCCACCGATACGCTCGATTTGCCAAGTATTTCTATAAGATCGCTGACAGTCTGTTTAGTGACCGGAGAGTAGGAAAAGTTCGCCTTCATGTTATTTCATCTCCTTGCGGATGCGATCCGTGAGTCGTGGCAAAATATCAATGAGGTCGCCGCAGAGCGCCACATCCGCGACTTTGAAGATTGGCGCATCGGGGTCCTTGTTCACTGCCACTATTTTACCCGCCGTCTGCATGCCGGCAAGATGCTGAACGGCGCCTGAGATGCCGGCTGCCAGATAGAACTTTGGCGATACGACCTTGCCCGAGAGTCCGACTTGATGGGGATACGAAATCCATTTGGCCTCCACTGTTGGACGAGAGGCTCCCACACCGCCGCCAAGGAGGTCTGCCAACTCTCTGACTATTGCAAAGTTTTCCGGTTTTTTCAACCCTTTGCCGCCGGAGATGATTATCTCCTTATCTTGGATGTTCGTACCGTCGCCGCCAGTGTATTCCATCTCCATGACTTCAATGGAGCTTTCGAAAAGTTTGTCGGGCAGCTGTGGTTCGACGATTTCTCCGTCTCTATCCTGTTCATCAGGGACGCGAAACGTGCGCGGGCGCACGGTGGACATCTGCGGAACGTAGTCCGGCGTCTTGATTGTGGCCATCACGTTGCCGCCGATGGCAGGACGTGTTTGCAGCAACAAGCCATTCTCTGGATCGATGTCGAGGCCCGTGCAGTCGGCTGTAAGGCCTGTGTGAATCAAGGCTGCCACGGCCGGCAGGTACGTGCGGCCGTCCGTGGTGGCAGGGGCCAGCACTATCTCCGGCAGATACTCATTGATGAGATAACTGATGATCTTTGCGAAAATTTCCTGGTTGAAGTATTTAAGTTGCTTGTTTTTGACTAGCAGTAACCTGTCAGCACCGCAGCGGAACAGCGAATGTGTATCATCTGCAAGCTCCTCGCAGAGCAGTATTACTGATACATGCGTAGATTTCTTGTCCGCGAGCTCGCGGGCCTTGCCTATAAGCTCCTTCGTGACGGAATGGATTTTGCCGCGGCGCACTTCACCGCAGACGAACACCCCCGTACTTTTGGTCTCTTTTCTAAGCATTTTGGATGCCTCCTAGAACGCAGCCAAGTCGTGCAGCATTTGCACAACCCTGTCGATACCGCGGTCAAGATCTCTGCCGCTGTAAAATTCTGTTTTGCGTGATATTCTTGGCCTGTCTATCTTGACGACGCGGGTGGGAGAGCCTGTGAGTCCTGTATCTTCTCTGCCGAGGCCTAATTCGGAAGCCCCGAGCACCGTAAGCTCAGCACGCCTGGCGCTCTTCTTGCCGCTTAAGGTCGGCATGCCTGGTTCGTTCATGTCGTTGAGCACTGTAACTAGACATGGCAACTTGATTCGCTGTGTTTCGTAGCCCTCTTCGATGGTCCTTTTGACAGTTGCGAAACCATCCTTCACGTTGATTCTGCTTACATATGTGGCTAATGGTATTCCAAGTAGGGCTGCAACTTCTGGTCCAACTTGGCCGGTTTCTCCATCAGTGGCCTTCTCGCCAGCGAAAATAATGTCGTAGGAACCAAGCTTTTCAACGGCCTTTGCGAGCACCTGTGAGGTGGCCCAGCTATCGGCACCTGCGAAAAGTCTGTCTGAGAGCAGTACGGCGCGGTCGGCGCCCATGGACAGAGCTTCGCGCAGAGCCATATCGGCTTGCTGCGGACCCATGGAAAGTACATCCACCGTGCCGCCCGCCTCTGCGCGCAGTTTTAGAGCTGCCTCGAGCGCGTTGAGATCCAAAGGGTTTACAATGGTGCCTACTCCCTCCCGGATCATCGTGCCCTTGACCGGATCCATTTTAATTTCATCCGAATCGGGGACTTGTTTGACGAGAACTGAAATTTTCATGAAAACTTACACCCCTTATCTGTCGATTAATCTTTAGTAAATACTTAAAAATTAATTATTTTTTTTGCAAAATCCACTGGTGTTCTGTGGTACTTTCTCTAAAAAGTTGTGAGAAAATAGAGTTTATATATTTTTTATAAAATCATACGCAATCTAATTTTATGCTGATAGATTATTGTTTTCAGATAATTTATATATTTTGTATCCAAAATTATGAGCCATCTGCAGCCCAAATTTTCCGCTATGATACTAGTAATACATGAAAATGTCCAGAGGTAATATTTTTGTGTCCAAATACTTGCATTTGAAAGAAAATATGCTAAGATGATTCCAACGTGTTTCCGTAGCGGAAAATGCGGCCGGCGATTTTAAACAAGTATACGCAACCTGGCATCAGCAAATAATTTTTGAGTGTTATTTTTTAATCTTAAGCACCAAAAACAGAGGGAGGAATTTTAAAGTGAAGAAGTTTCTTGTTTGCACAGCAGCAATGTTTACTGCGGCGACGTTGTTTATTGGCAGCGCCTCTGCAGCGCCCATCAAGATGAAGATCGCCTCCGTCGTTCCCGAGACACAGTCTACCCACGTGGCTGCGGCAAAGGTCCTCAAACCGCTCATCGAAAAGAATTCCAAGGGACGCATCTCCGTCGAACTCTATCCGAACGGGCAGCTTGGCGGCGGCGGTGACAGGCAGCAGATCGAAAGCGTGCAGATGGGTACTCTGCAGATGTGTGTCCCTGCCGTGGCAGCGCTTTCCGGTTTCGAGTCGAGGTTCCAAGTTTTTGATCTGCCGTTCCTCTTTGCCAACAAGAAGGCTGCTTACAAGGCTCTGGACGGTCCGCTTGGCGTTAAGCTCAACGGTTATCTTCCGAGGCTTGGTCTCATCAACCTTGGCTACGGCGAGAACGGCTTCCGTATGGTCACGAATAACAGAGGGCCTGTGACGAAGCCGTCCGACCTAAAGGGGCTTAAGATACGCACTATGGAAAACCCCATACACATGGCTACCTTCCGCGCGCTCGGTGCTAACCCTACGCCTATCAGTTTCGGCGAGCTCTACACTGCTCTGCAGCAGAAGACAGTTGATGCTCAGGAGAACCCGATTCCCCTTATTTACACCTCTAAGTTCTATGAAGTTCAGAAGTTCTGCTCGCTGACAGGCCATGTCTATGCTGCTACTGCGTTCCTTGTGAACAAAGGCTGGTACGAAGGTCTGCCGAAGGATCTCCAGAAGGTCATCGCGGATGCGGTTGCCGCTTACCGCACCGAGCAGCGCAAGTTATCTGACAAACAGGACAAGGAAATGCTCGAATCCCTGCGCAAGAGTGGTATGAAAATCAACGAGATCACTCCGGCAGAGAAAAAAGAATTTATCAATACGACCGCCAGCGTCTACAACGAGTTCGCCAAGACAGTTCCCGACGGACAGTCTCTTATTGATCTCGCCAGAAAAGGCAAGTAAAAGCATTGATTTGTGTTTGGAGAGTCGCTTTGCCTGCGACTCTCCAAATATTATCGGGAGGTATTAGCAAATGCTGAAAAAACTGTGGGACAACGCAGAAGAATATTTGCTGGTCTACAGCCTCATGTTTTCGGTGGCGCTCGTCTTTATGCAGGTCGTCATGCGTTATGTTTTCAGTTCCTCACTCTCTTGGAGCGAAGAACTGGCCAGGTACCTCTTCCTGTGGCAGATATGGCTCGGTGCCAGCTACGCCGTTAAGGAGCATCGGCACCTGCGTATTGAAATAATCCAGGACCTTATTACCGACCCATCCAAGAAAAAGTATTTTGAGCTTTTTGTGCTCATTCTTTGGCTCGGTTTCAGCATCTTCCTCACCTACGAGGGCTACAACCTTTCTGTGATGCAGTTCCGCAATGGACAGGTTTCGCCAGCAATGCGCCTGCCGATCGGCTACGCTTATTCCTCGGTCCCCGTGGGATGCCTGCTGATGTCCATCCGCCTTGTGGCAGAGATCATCCGGCTTTTCAATACGCCGCAGACGAAAGAGGCGTAAAAATAAATGAATATACTTTTGCTATTCGGTTCGATGACAATACTGCTGGCACTGTCGGTGCCGATTGGTATTTCGCTCGGTTTCGCGACTGCCATAACTCTCGCTTACACCCAATCAGCGCCGCTAATGCTGATTGCACAGAACGCCTTTGCGACGCTTGATTCTTTCCCGTTGCTCGCAATTCCGTTCTTTATGCTCGCCGGTTCGCTTATGAGTTACGGTGGGATCTCAAGGCGCCTTGTGAATCTGGCCGATTCAATGGTAGGCGCTATCACAGGAGGCCTGGCGATGATCACGGTCACGGCTTGCATGTTCTTCGCTGCCATCTCTGGTTCCGGTCCGGCCACCGTCTCGGCTATAGGTTCGTTTATGATCCCAGCCATGAAGGCAAAGATGTACGATGATGATTTTGCTGCTGCTCTGACCGCAACGGCTGGTTCAATAGGAGTCATCATTCCACCTTCCATCCCGTTTGTCATCTACGGCGTGGTTTCTGGAGCTTCGGTCGGCGAGATGTTTATATCCGGCATCATCCCTGGCATTATCATCGGCTTCGCGCTAATGGTCTTGTCCTACAAGGTTGCCAAAAAACGCGGTTATCCGCGCAGCCAGAACAGAATGAGCGTCGGCAAAGCTTTCAGGGAGGCATGGTGGGCGCTTTTGGTGCCGATCATTATCCTCGGCGGCATTTACGGCGGTATTTTTACTCCGACTGAAGCTGCGGTTGTGGCATCGGTCTACGCGCTTATAATCGGCAAGTTTGTCTATAAAGAGCTCGATTTCAAAACGACCTACGCTGCCTTCAAGGATGCTTCCATGGTCAACGGTGCAACCACGTTCATGATAGGGCTTTCGATGTCCTTCGCCACCTACCTGACGATGGAGCAGGTGCCGGCGCATATCTGCAATTGGATTTTGACCATCTCCTCGAACCCCTACGTTGTGTTGCTAATCATCGATGTCCTGTTGCTCATAGTCGGCTGTTTCGTGGACAACATCTCCTCTATGATCATCCTCACACCAATCCTGCTGCCGATTGTCATTAAGCTCGGCATCGACCCTGTCCATTTTGGACTTGTAATGACTGTGGCTCTGGCTACTGGTTTTGTTACGCCCCCTTACGGCGCGAACCTGTTCGTTTCCTCGGCTGTCTCTGGTGTCGATATGGTGAGACTTTCGAAGGCTGTGGTGCCTTTCATTGTGGTTATGGTCTTCTGTCTGCTGCTCTTTACTTACTTCCCGTCTATCAGCATGGTGCTGGTACGACTGCTGCGATAAAAAATGTCCAGCGCGCGGCTCTGTTTTTCCATTGAATACGGAAATACTGCCGCGCGCGTTTTATTGCCCGCGTCTTGCCAGCTCGAGACAGTAGTACGGCATGGTGCCGAGCCCATTGACGACAGTTTCGTGCGAGAGGAGCTGAGACGTGCTTTTGCTTCAGCAGCTGGGCAGAGGCTGCGAAAAGCAGCGACTGAGTCCGGCAAAGCTCTGATCCTATGTGACGACACAACCCGGCCCACACCGACCGCGAAAATTCTGCCTGAATTGTCGCGCTTGTTGACTGAGGCAGGAGTTCCTGCCTCACAACAGACCATTTTGTTTGCCGTTGGTTCGCACCGCGCCATGACGAATGCGGAGGTCCGCATAAAGGTTGGCGATGATTTATGCGGACCTTTATCTTTTCGCTGTCATGACTGGCACAAAAGGCTTGTTCGCGTCGGTTTTACTCCGGGTGGTCTGCCAATTGACATAGATCCGCTGCTTGGAGCATATTCCTGTATCGTGGGTATTGGCAGTGTTTTTCCACACCGCTACTGTGGTTGGTCAGGTGGTGGTAAGATTGTGTTACCTGGAGTCAGCGGCCCAGAGAGCATTTCGCGCGTTCATTGGTTGCCGTACGCGGACGAATCTATTCGCTTGGGCAGTTGTTCCAATCTGGCGATTCGCGAACTGCGCGCGGCTGCCGAAATGGCCGGAGTGCATTTCCTTATTCAATGCGTCTGTAACGGGGCAGGGAAATTGTACGGAATTTTCGCAGGCGAAATGGCTGTGGTTCACGATTTGGCTATCGCTAAAGCTGCGATGACGCTTGGTACACGGACAAGAGCAGCCGACGTTGTGATAGCACAGGCGTATCCAGAGGAAATGGACCTCTGGCAGGCTGGCAAAGCGCTTTACGCGGCTGAGAACGTTGTCAGGCAAGGAGGCAAAATAATAGTCGCTGCTTCGCTGGCCGAGGGGATCGGACCACACGTCAGGTACGCGGAGTTGCTGAGCGCAAGTAAGGAAGAAATATTGAAGTATCGGAACCATTACGACGAGAATGGACTGGCTGCGGCCGCCTCCTGGCTCTCATATCAGGTGCGAAGAAAAGCCGAGGTGGTCTTTGTCACTGACAATCCGTATTTCGGCGCCATGCAAAAGGTCTCGGGTATCAAAATATACAGGGATATGCAGAATGCGGTTGACTATGCCCTCAGATCCTGTGGTGCTCAGAATCCTATAGTCGCGCTGCTTAAAGAGGCGCCGTTGCTGTTGCCGATAACTCAGGAGGTTTGAAAATGGATGCCATAAAGAACGCCAGCCTCGCTGACAATGTATATTTTATGCTGAAGAACAGAATATTGAGGGGAGAACTGCCGCCAGGTTCCGCACTCAGGGAGGAGAACCTTTCTGAGATGTTCGATGTCAGCCGTACGCCGCTGCGGAAGGCCCTAACGCAGCTGATGGCCGAAGGCTATCTTGTTAAGGGCAAGGACCGCACGCTGCGCATACCGCGTCTGTCCCAGAGCGAGCTCACGGACGCACTGACGGTGCGTATGCTGCTGGAGACGAATGCAGTAGTCAGCGCTACCGAACGCGCAAACAAGGAAGATCTCGAGCGACTCGAACATTTTATATGGGATGAACAGGAAGCCCTAAGGCTTCACGACAATGTACTGACTGCCTCACTGGACCGTATGTTCCATAACTTCATCGCGCAGCTGTCTGGCAATAAGGTTTATGAAAAATTTATTGTGCAGCTTAACTACAAAGTGTCTTTTTATCTGGCTTTGAGCGACACGCTAGGGGAGATCGACATCAACGAGGCGCTTAAAGAGCACACTGATATCCTCCAGGCTATGAAGCTTAAAATGCCAGATCGTGCCGCTAAGTCGATGAGGCACCATCTCGATATGGTGGAAAACAGAATGATGGAAAAAGTTCGACAGCTTGACGCAGCTGCAGTTCAGCAGCCTGCTCCGGAGACCAGAAAAAAACGCAAATCAAACAAGGGGTGATCAATATGACAACAAATGTTAAATTTCCAAACAGCCGTATGTCCTCTATAAAAATGACCGGCGGTATCAGAGAGATACTGGGCAGAGCTGACCAGCTCGAAGCCGAGGGACGCAGCGTCATCCATATGGAAATAGGACGGCCTGACTTTAACTCGCC
>Ga0163159_1000401_pt1 | contig 59393 bp, 73 predicted proteins | sample BioMet9_FD_108702 | JGI IMG/M metagenome (GOLD analysis project Ga0163159, IMG submission 108702) | Microbial communities from bioreactor (seeded with sewage sludge) at Lawrence Berkeley National Lab, California, USA - Biofuel... | ecosystem: Engineered > Bioreactor > Anaerobic > Unclassified ... | reverse complement strand
GGCAGGGAAAACGCCGACAGATACGGACTATCCGTTTTTGCTGGCCGAACAGGCGGCGCTGGTCGCTACGGCAGGAGCCGTCACGCTGACCGCCGTGGCCACGGCCATCATGACCGACGTGGGCACGAGCAAGACCGCGTTGGCGGCCATCAAGGAAGCCAGGCGGAAAGGCAAGCTGGCGGTCAACGCCGCCACCGACGCCGCCGGCGTGGCAGCGGCCGAGGCGGCAGTGGTGTGGCCGCTATGATCGGGGCCCCTTTCGACCCGGTGGACGCCATTCTGGCGTGGGGTGGCGAGTTGGCGCTGCTGCCGGAGGGCGAGCGGCCGCGCACGGTACAGCAGCTTCTGGCCGCCGGGAAAATCCGGTTGCGCAAGGGCCAGTACGTGCTGGCCAAATGAACGGTCTGCCGCTTGCGCTGCCCTGCTCCATCCCGCGTGTGGTGCGATTGCGCCTCTGGCTGCGGGACAACCATGTGCGGCTGTCCGACCTGGCGGCCCGCCTGGGCGTGCACAAATCCGCGCCAGGGAAATGGCTGATCAGCGGCAGTGACAAGCTGCCCGAGGCGCGCCGGCAAGAGCTGCTGGCGCTGGGGGTGCCGGAAGAGGCGCTGCCCTAGGACGCATGATTCCCCTCCCCGAATAGTGCTTTGACCAACCGCTCTGCTTCCCCTTCCCGGTACAATGCCTCGATGGCCTCATCGGACAGCGTCAGCATGACCTCCTCCCAACGCCGGCGTGATAGGCCGGACCTGGCCCAGGGCCGGGCGGCCTCGTAGGCGCGGCGCGAGAGCCGGAGCTTGGTCCAGGGTTTGTTGCCGTCGGCGTCGGTAGGATGGTTATGCAGCGGCATTGCATTGATTCCGCAACCGTGGCCGCCCGGCCTTGACCGGCTTCCACCGCTCGATTTCGCCCAGGGGAACCAAGAGTGTCTTCCCGATCTTGACCGCGTGCATGTAGCCCCGGGCGATCTGCTGTTGCACCGCCTGACGGGTCAGATCGAGGATCACGGCCACTCGGGCGACGGGCAATGCTCCGCCCTGGGGGCCGTCCGGCCAGCCGGCCAGGTAATCCCGGCAGGCGCGGGCATCGTCCAGGGTAGCGCACTCGTTGGCCTGCCACTCGGCCACGGTGTAGGCGGCCGGACGTCCGTCAGGAGCGAGGGCAGACGGCAAAATAGCCGGGAAAATGGCTTTACTCCGGTTCACCACGTTGTCTCCAGACGTTTTTAAGCCAAGCCTCTTCCGGCCCCTGCTTGCCCTCCAGGGCGCTTTGCCGATCGGCGGCACTGAGTCCCTTGGCCCAGGCCTGAAACCGCGCCTCGCGGGCCTGCTCGCGGCTTTGGGCCAGGGCCTGCGCTTCGGCGGCGGCGTCGCGCTCGGCCTGCTCCTCGGGCGAGACGTAGCCCTTGGGCCGGCGGTAGTAGCCGTTTTGGGCCAGGGCGCGAAACGCCCAGGAACACGGGTCGGCCACGGGCTGGCCCGTCTTGTCCGTGAGCTGGCCGCTCGCCAGCTCGTACTCGATGTGATCGAGGCCCTGCGTCACGCGGTCGGTCGGTTTGCCGACGGCCGCGAGGTTGGCCAGGATCTGCTCGTACTGCTCCGGGCCGAAGCCGGCCCGGGCCAGGGACGGCCACGTCAAACCGATGGTCTCGGCAGAGATAGATAGAGTCTTTAATCTATCTATCTTAAGAGAGGCATTTTGGTCTGACCGCGTGGTCAGACCATGTGGTCTGACCGTATGGTCTGACCGTTTTTCGCCGACGAACTGGATGCGCAATCCGTCGTTGCCGATCCGTGTTTTTCGGATGGCGCCGCCCTGTTCGAATACGGCCAGGATCTTGCGGAGGGTCGCCGGACAAATCGTGAGAATTTCCGAGAGGTTGTTGACACTGGTGACGATATCGGTGGCGCCGGCCAGATAGCCGTAGACGGCCTGCTGCTGCCGCGTCCTGGCCAACGGTCGATCCTTGCCGAGAAAAACGGTCTGACCATTCGGACTGTCCATGCGGTCTGACCGTATGGTCTGACCGTTTGGTCTATCCGCATTGACCGTTTGGTCTGACCGTTCGGGCGGACTTGATGGTCTGACCGTATGGTCTGACCGCTGTTTTGGTCCGTCCTTTTGGATAGACCGTTTGGTCTGACCATGTGGATTGACCGTTTGGTCTGACCGTTTGGTCTGACCGTTTTCCTCGGCGTCGTGTGCCACGTCCAGGGGGGGTACGGGGAGCCGTACGCCGTAGGGCGCGGGGTCTTCGTGGCGGACGCACGGCAGCGGCATGGCATCCATTTTGGCCCGGATGCGTTCGTCTTCGGCGCGTTGGGCCTGGACGGCCAGGCGCAGGTTGTCTCTGAGTGTGGCGCCCATGGTGCCTCCTACGGCAGCAGAGCGAGGATTTCCGCCGCCAGGGCGCGCATGGCCACGGCCCCCAGGCTTTTCGGGTCATGGCGCAGGACGGTGACGCCCATCTGCTCGGCCTGCTGTATGGCGGTATTCATCGGGATGATGGTCTGGCACACCTTGTCGCCGTAGGCCTCCTCCATGTAGTTGATGGAGATTTTGGTGACGGCGGTGCGGCGGTCGGCCCGGTTGATGAGCAGCCGCAGGAAACGGCCGGAGCCCTCCATGCCGTCCACGGTAGCGATGTCCTCGATGGTTGTGACCGTCTTCCGCAGTCCCTCCAGGGAAAACTTGCTGCCGGCATCGACGGGAACGATGATGAAATCGGCGGCAATCATGGCCTGCAGGGAGAACAGACCGAGGTTCGGCGGCGTGTCGATGAGAGTGTAATCGAAATTGGCCAGGGCCCAATCGCGGATTTTTTTGCGCAGCAGAAACCAGCCGAAATCCGGACGGCTGGCCATCCTGGGTTCCAGGGCCGACGTATCCGGATGGTTGGGCAGGATGGAAATGCGCTCATAATCCCGGGACAGGTGCGTACAGCTGGCGGCCGTGATGGCGTCATCCGCCAGCAGCCCGTAAATGGTGCGTTCCTGCGGCAAATTGGGCGGCGCGAAAAACGAGGTCAGGTTGCACTGGCTGTCCACATCCACCAGCAGGATTTTTTTGGATTTGTTGGCCAGGGCGTGGGCGAGATTGGCGGCCGTGGTGGTCTTGCCGACGCCGCCCTTGTTGTTGGAGATGGCCAGGATATAGCCCATATATTGACTCCTCGGGTTGGCTGCCATTCGCAGTTACCACCTGGGAATCAATAAAATCAAGCGTTTTTTTGTCGTGTATTGGTCGCGACACGAAACATATTCGGGAAGAGAAAAACTACCAGGCCGCGTTGGCCAAAACATCGTCCAGCAGGCCGACGAGAGTCTTGACGGTGATGCGGCCGGCGCTGGCGTAGGCGCCGACAAGCCCAACCCCCTGCTCGAAATCCAGGGACTTGCGGGCGAAGATGGTGCCGTACCAGGATTCGTTCAGCTTGAACGTCACGTTGCCCTCGCTTTTCAAATAGACCAGGGCGGCGGACCGGATGTCGCCGGCGAGGGAGAGGGCCAGCACGGTGGTGTACCCACCGCTGGTGGGCGTTTTGACCAGCAGGTCGGCGCCGTTTTCCAGATTGACGTCGCCCGTGGTGGCGATGGTGACGGGCTGGCCGGAGGAAAGGTCGAGGTAGAGCGTGCTGCCAAATTTGAGCGTTACGGTCGAGTACGTGTAGGTGCCGGGCGCGAGCGTCCAGGATTGGCCGGATTCCAGGGTGAGCGCCGGGTAGGCGCCCGTGGTCACGGACGGATGGGGTACGGGGGACGTGGCGCAGGAGACGGCGGCCGTCAGCGCGTAGGCATGCCCGTACAGCGTTCCGCCGGAGTTGACGATGCCGGCCGCGCCGTAGGTATCGTAGGCATCGCCGTAGATGGCGGAGCCGTTTTTGAGGGTGATGGTGCCGGTGACGCGGACGGTGCCGTAAATCCATGCCCCCTGTTCCAGGATCAGGTCGCCATGGACGGCCACATTGCCGTTGATGATGGCGCCGTTTTTGAGGGTAAGTCCGTCACCGGCGCAGGCCGTGCCGGTGATGGAGGCACCCTGTTCCAGGGTGATGGAGCCCTGGGACGAACTGACGTTTCCCTCCACGGCAACCAAGTTTTTGAGCGTAATAGCCTCGGCGGCGGCCATGTCGCCGTTAATGGCGACGCCCTGCTCCAGATCGATGTCCGCGCCCGAGGCGAGCGCGGTGACGGTCCTGACTGCGGCGGCCGGCGTGACGGCGGCCGCAACCATGGCGTTGGCCTCGGCATTGGTGCCGGCGTTCACGATGCCGAGCGCGGTGACGGGATAGGTGCCGGCGGCCGCCGCGCCCACGGTGAGAACGAACCGCATGGGGCCGGCGGTGTAGGCGCGCCGGCTGCCGGCGGCGGCGTGAATCGTCTCCAGGTCGGCGGCGGACAGCGCCCGGGCCGTGGACAGGCCGGACAGGGCGGCATAGCGGGCCTGCAAACCGGCATTGGCGACCAGCGCCTGCGACGGCGCCATCTGTGACAACGTGGCCAGCACGGCAAGAAGGCTGCCGATGACCAGCACCACGACAATCGCCACGGACAATGTTCCGCGTTCGTCGGGCATGGCATACCTACCTGGTTTCCGTATGCTCTATGATCCCGATATAGATTTGTCGAGACGAAATATGTTTATCGAATTCTTGTCCAGCGGCGGGGGAAGAGCAGTCCGAGCGCATGCACGCAAATGGCCACGGCCAGCCCGAGAAGCACGCCGAAAAGGCCCTTGAAATGATACCCTGTCCAGCAGCAGAGCAGAGGATAGCCGATGATGACCGGATAACTGAGGAGGTCGGCGGCAACGTCCGTCAGCGGCGTGCGCCAATCGGCGTCCAGCAGAGGAAACGCTCGCCAGAACAGGCACCAGGCGGGGATGATGACGAGAACGGAACGATCGTGCCAGGGGAAAAGGGATACGATGATGGCATAAAGGAAGAGCTGTGAAAGGATCTCGATCACAGTTTGCTGCCGATCCAGACGGCCCGGCCGATGATGCGCGGCGTGACGCCGTCGGCACCCTGGCTGACGGGGATGTCGGGTGCCGTGCCGCCCGGGGCGAACGGCACAAAAATTGCCCCGGCGCTGCCCAGGGCGAACCGCATCAGGGTCAGGTAGCCGTGGGAGGCAATGACGTAGGGAACACCGACCTGCGCCATGCCCTGCGCCAGATCGAAGACGACCAGCCCGTCGCAGACGGCCAGGGAACGCACGTTTTCGGGCGAGGCGCCCCAGCTTCGCAGATGGATCAGCGGCAGGGCAATGCCGCCGCCGGTCAGGGTCATGGTGCCGTCCGGGGCCAGGACGGGCCGCACCTCGGGACAAAGCAGATGCTCGACCATATGAGAAATGGGCAGTTCCAGGCCCGAGGCGTTGGTGACCAGGCCGGCGGCCGGATGGTCGGTCAATACCCGGTCCTGGCCGTTGGCGTGGAAAATCATCGTTTCGTAATGCAGGCCGGTGCCGTCCAGATCATGGACGATGACAGGCTCGCCGCGTTTCTGCGGCCCTTTCCCGGTTCGTAGATATTCCGGATTGATGTTGTCCTGTTCGGCCAAGGTCTTCAGCCAGGAATAAGGCACCTTTTCCGCACGCTTATACCGTTGCAACGTCTGCGGCTTAACGCCCAGACGCTGGCACAATTGGGTTGGATTGGGTAATCCCGTGACTTCGAGCATGCGGGATATGATGGGATTAAGCTGCATTCGTTGTCCGATAACGTGGTTAAAAATAAAGGGAAAAGATTTTTTTATCAGCCTGGGAGAGAAAAATCTTGACGGTTTTTTTTCATGGGCATACGTCTGGCTTAAACAGTTAAGCGAAAAATCCGCCAGAGGGTGGCTCCATGAAATGTCCGAAATCTGACCTAAAAATGGTCGTTGGTCAAGTTGAGCGGACGCTCTTCCGCCTTTTGGCGCAACAGGGCGGCAAACGGCGGGCCATGAACGCGTGGCTCGCTTACGTGGGCATAAGCAAATCCGAAATCGCCAGGAAAATGGCCGTCGATATGACGGTCGTCCTCAAATATTGGGCGCGCGACTGTGCGCCGGCGGAGCGCATCGAGCAGATGCGGCGTTGCGGCATTCCGGAGTTCCTGTTGCCCCGTCCGTCGGGCAGACAGCCCAAAGGGCGGCTGGCTACGCAATAATCGGGAGGGAAACGGCATGAGGCACGGCGATGCGTTAGCCGATATCTCGGCGGTCAAGGTTTGGCAGGTGGCCCGGCGTACGTCGGGTTTATCGCTCAGTGACGTGGCCAAAGCGATGCAGCGGGACGAAGCGACCGTCGGGGGATGGTTCGCCGAGGGGACGGACCGGTTCCCTCCCTACGCGCAGGTGGCCAGGCTGTGCCAGGTGCTGGGCAATCCCACGCCCATCGAATGGCTGTGGGCCCGCTATTGGCGGCTGGTTGACGGCGAATCGGAGCCGGAAAAAGCGGCCGACGGCAACCGCGTGCTGGATCTGCTGCTGCGGGGAATGAAACAGCTCGGGCTGGCCCTGGAAATTTCCAGGGACGCGGGCGCGGACCTTTCCGGGCGGCGCGGGCGGCAGGTGGCGGAATCGATACTGCTGGCCGTGTCCAGTCTGTCGGCGGCGGCACTGGAGGCGGCGGGCACGGCACCGTCGCGGCGGTTCCGGCTGCTGCGCTCCGGCGAGGAACCGGCTCCGACGTGGCGGGCGCGGCTGCGGGAATGGTGGCTGTGCCGGCGCGAACGCCGGGAAACGGCGGAACGGTTGGGCGAGGCGCTGCTGGTGATGGGCGCCATGGGCCACGAGCTGCAGATGGCGCTGCACGATTTTCCGCAGATGGCCACTACGCGTTGGGCGACGGTGCATCGGCTGCTGGCCGACGGCCGGCGGCTGGGAGCCCAGGGGTGAACGGAACGGCTCCGGCCGAAGCGGGGCCGGGATCGCTGGCCGAGCTGCTCGGGCAGCTGGCCGTGGCCGAGTCGCGGCTGGAACAGAGCGTGATGCATCCGCTGCTGACCGGCGGCAACCTGCGGGCGGTCCGTGGCGCACTCCATTGCATCGCTTTTACGCGGACGCGCCTGCTGCTGGATGAGGATGCGGTGGATGTACCGATCCTGTTTGGCATCGAACGGAGCCTGCCGGTGAGTGACAGATAATCGAGGAGGAAGCATAATGGTTATCCCCTTAGGAGAAGCTATTTCCAAATTGCAAAAGGCATTCATTCGCATGCAAAGAGGAAAATTTATGCGAGGACAATGCGTGCAATGGAAGAACAAGTTACAGAATAAATCGGTAAATGGTCCGTTTATTGTGGTAAGCATTTTGGATATGCCTATTTTTGAGCGGGGAGAAGAATATATCGGAACAAATTATTGGCGTGAGCCGCTTGATATTATTGTCGGGGCCTTTGTTAATGAGATATATTGTGAAATCTATTTGGATTCAAGGCGACTTGAAGGGATTGCCTAACTAATAGTCAACAGGGACGGTAGTACCATGGGACTGATCAAAATCAATGCGGTGGGGGGGGGCATATTGGGCTACATCGTGCGGCGATGCACGCTGGCCGACATGGAGTGCATTTCCTACGAGAGACCTCCATGCACACTGCTTGACAGCAAGACAGGCTGCTACCTGCACTATTTTTCCGGGCCTTCGGCGCTCCAGAATGCTGTTGCCTACGTCAAGGAGATCAATCCGAAAGGTGCCTTGGCCACGGGGAAAGCAACAATAAAACCACAGCGTAGTCCGGGCCCCGAGGCCGTCCCCGGCGGTGGTGGACGCCGGGAGAAACCCCGCGCAGGGGGCGAAGGGAGGAAAAGCACATGACATGGCACACCGAAAAGGCCGGTGCGCGCCAGTAGGTCCCCAAGAGAAGGTTTGCGGGCGGTCGTCCACAAACGGCCGCCCGTTTCAACAACGCGCGTCTTCGCCCCCAGGCGCTCCCACCTGGCGTGACGTTGGCCCGGGTCGGACGGCCCGAAACTCCCTCCGGAGCCATCCGGCCTGGAGGCGAAGACACGAACACGGAGGCGGCGATGGAACACACACACGATTTCGATGCGGCCCTGGACCGTATCCGTTTTGCCACGGGCTGTCGGACACAGGTCGAGCTGGCCGCATTGTTCGGCCTGCGGCAATCCAGCATCTCCGACGCCAAGCGGCGCGGCAGCCTACCGGACAGCTGGCTGGTCATCCTCCTGGAACGCTACGCCCTTTCGCCCGTCTGGATCAAGTCCGGCGGGGGCGCGGCGTACCTGCGGGAAGATCCGGACAAGGAAGTGCCCGACTGGCTGTCGGGCGCGCCTGCCCCGGCCCCCGTCGCCGTCGAACCCGACGTGTCCGCGCTGCTGGACATGCTGCGCGACAAGCTGGGCGATAGCGCGCGGATCGTGCTGGTGGCCCCAGGGCAGGAAGTGGTGGTGCGCGAAGGGCCGGAACCGTCTCTTAAGGTTGCAGTAGGAGATTGAACCATGCTGGTAATCGGCCTGTCGGGCAAGATCGGGACGGGGAAAAGCACCTTGGCGGGGATGCTCCAGGAGCGGTTTCCGGGCGCGGTACAGGAGTCGTTCGCGGACCAGATCAAAACGGAAGCGGCGCAGGCGTTCGGGTTTGACCTGGAGCTGACGCGCTCCGAGTTGGGCAAGAAGACGCTGATCAAGCTCGATCCCGGCCAGACATGGCTGACAGGCCGGCGGGTGGCCACCGTGCGTGAGCTGCTCCAATGGTGGGGCACAGATTTTCGTCGCAAACAGAACCCCGACTATTGGATCTGGAAAATGGATCATGTGCTGGTCGCGCATCTTCAGGCGCATGCCCCGGCCGTGATCATCGACGATGTGCGGTTCGAGAACGAGGCAACCATGGTGCTGTCCTGGCAGCATGGGCAGCTCTATCGCCTATTGCCCTATTTCGGCTGGCGGCCGGGGCCGAACGCAGACCACCTTTCCGAGACTGCGCTGGATGATTTTACGGCCTGGACCGGCCGCTTCGCGCCGACCTTCAACGGACTGGATGCCGTGGCGGATAAAATCGTGGCCATGGTGGGGATATAAAAATGCAGATGGTGAAGGGAAAGCAGGGGTATGTTTCCAGAACGCCATTTTGCTGTCAGTATTGTGCATTAAGCGCGGAGTTGGGAAGAACGCAACTCCGATGCTATTCTTTAGGAAGATTTGTTAATCGCTTGTCACTCTGTAATGATTATACAAGCGAAAATGGAGAGAAATTTGACGATACGTGTTTGCAATTAATTGAACGCCATGCAGATAAAGCTATTGACCGAAGCGGCTACCAATCCTGCGCGGGACGGAGAGAAAGACCATGACCAATAACAACGTCATTTTTATCCTTGGTCTGTTACTGCTTATCGGTTGGTTCGGAACGACCGCTTACGGACATTATACGCAAATGAAGTCCGAAATTATGAAAGCTGAAAGCAACTCGAAGGATTTTCAAAAGAGTATTGAGGTATTGGGGGAAACAAACGTCGCGTATGCCCAAATGATCAAAGCCGAATTGGACCGGGCAATCGATCTTTTGGCGGAGAAGGCGAAGCGATGACCACGCGCTACACGGGCGACGTCTACCTCCATGCCGAGGGGGTGCGGCAACTGCTCGACGGTCTGGAAGAGGTCAACAAGGCGGCATGGAACGCCATACGGATGTTGCGGCGGCATCGACCGTCGGCGGCGGAGCGACGGGCGATTGCCGTGGCGCTCCAACTGGCCTTGGAACCGATCCGGGGTGTGGTGCCCGAGGGCTGGGACCGGTGCGATGCCTGCGGCGCCATGCAGCCGTCGGCCGTTTGCGTCAGCGATCCCGAGGCCGGGACGTTGTGTCTCGAATGCGCCGGGGTGGGGAGGAAGCAGAGATGAACGAACATCCACGCATCATCGTCGTGGCCGGCTATGGCCGGTGCGGCTCGACCATGGTCATGCAGATGCTGGCCGCCGGCGGCTGCCCGATGACAGGGGAATGGCCGGCCTATGAAGTGCCGGAATCCCTGGAGCTGTCGGCGGCCTGGCTGGCCGAGCACGACGGCATGGCGGTCAAAGTGTTGGACCCGCACAAGCATCCGTTCCCGGCCGGCCCGGATTACCGGGTGATCTGGCTGGATCGCAATTCCGAACAGCAGGCGCGATCACTGGCGAAGTTCCTGGGGGAGCTGGTCAATCTCCGTTTGACCGATGCCGATGTGGAGAAGTTTCGCCAGTCCTATCGGGCCGAACGGCCGAAAGTCATGGCGCTGTTTCGGGACGTGGGGGCGACTGTGCTGCCGGTGCGGTTTGAAAGCATCCTCCTGTCGCCGAAGACGGCGGCCGCACAACTCGCCGGGTTTGTGGGCGGCCTCGATGCGGCGGCCATGGCGCAAGTGGTGTTGCCGCGCTCGCCGGAGTGCCGTCCGGATCTCGCGGTCGAGATGCTGCAAGTCCGGTTTTCGGGTCCGGCTGTGCTCGAAAAATTTCAGGCCATGGGGTGGGACAAATGAGCTGTCTGCGATTGCCGGACATGCCGGCGGACCTGGGGACGGATTTCGGGGAATTTCTGCGCGAGTGCGAACGGCGCGGCTGCGATCCGGTGCAGTCCATCGAACGGGACAGCTATCCGGACGGCTGCCAGCTCGTGGCGCGGGCGTTGGCGGCCTGGGCAAGAGAGGGAAAAGAAGGGAGGCGCATCGCATAATGCTCCTACTGACAGCCCTTGTCGCCGGGATAGGCTTTATTTTGGGCGTCGGATTCGGGTTCTTCGGATGGGAATTATGTTGCAGCATTGTAGCGTTCGCGCTTTGGACGGGCGGCGTCATGATGATGTCCGTTGTATTGACGCTCAAAGAGCTGCGGCATGGGAAGCTCGTGAAAAGAATCGACGGCGAAGAAAAATTTTATGTAACGCTCAAGCTCGGCTGTTTTGCCTGTCATCTGGAGATACCGGCAGAAAAGAAGATGACATCGAAAGAAGAAATACGGGAACGATCAGTGTTGCAATAGATAGAGGATACGGAGCTAGCCATGGCCGATAGATCAACGATCGCTTGGTGCGATGCCACCATAAATCCATGCTTTGGGTGCTCTCCTGTGTCTGAGGGTTGTCGGAACTGCTATGCGGCGAGGATGGCGCATCGGTTGGGCGAGCTGACGGCCGGCACGGTCAAGGACGGCCGGTGGACAGGAAAGATCAATCGGTTCCAGGAACGGATGGACCAGGCATTCCTGTGGCGCAAGCCACGTCGTATTTTCGTGGGGTCCATGACGGACCTGTTTCATGAGGAAATTCCGAATTATTTTTTGGATGAAGTGTTCCAATTCATGGCTGTTGCCAAGCAACATACATTTCTTTTACTTACCAAAAGACCGGAACGTGCACGACAATATATTGTAGGCATGTCGAATGCACGTTTTGATAGGGACAGGATGTTGTACGATCCGAGGACGCGCGGTCCTGTTCTGGCTTTTAGCAACCGGCCATGGCCACTGCCAAACGTCTGGCACGGCGTCACGGCCGAGAACCAGGCCATGGCAGACGAACGCATCCCGATCCTGCTGGATACGCCGGCGGCCAAACGGTTCGTAAGTGTGGAACCGATGTTGGGGCCGGTGGATCTGACATGCATCAATTACCCCGACGCTGTGGACCATGAAGTCGGTTTGCTGGACGCCCTTCGGGGGATGTCCTGCGACGATGACCCTACGCATCCGGCTCTCGACTGGGTCATTGCGGGCGGCGAATCCGGCCCCCACGCCCGGCCCATGCACCCGGACTGGGTCCGCTCCCTGCGCGACCAGTGCAAGGCGGCGCGGGTGCCGTATTTTTTTAAGCAATGGGGGGAGTGGGCTCCTTACGACCCGGATAATGGGATCGTCCCAACTCCAACGAATAAATTCCAGTGGGGAACGGTCGTTCCAAGCGGATTGTTCTATTCCCAAACGACGCCATGGTCTGACGCAAGTGGCGAAGACGAAAATCTGGTTGTCCGCGTCGGCAAACGTGCCGCCGGCCGCCTGCTCGACGGCCGTGAATGGGACGAGTTCCCGGAGGTGAGGGCATGAAGATGCGTAGCCTTACCCTCTCGCCCCACGAAGTCCGCGCTCTATCTGAAATCGCCTTTGACAAGGCCCTGTACGCTGCCTGGGCCTGTTCTTGGCGGGATTATGTGGCGGCGGGCGATTTTGATCCTGTCGAGGACACAGTGGAATCCCTGGAGTTGGCCACGCAAAGGGCAGAATGCGCCATGGCAGACGCGAAAGCTGCGCTCGCCGCCGCATGCCCCGGCTTGGAGATACGGATATGAGCCAGAGTATAGCATGTGATTTCCACGTGTACTGTGATGTCTGCGGCACTTTTGCTTCTGAATCATTGCTTACTGCAAGAGAATGCAGGGCCGAACTAAGGAAACAGGGCTGGAAGTTCCGACGTGTATGGTACGTGAATGAGGGGCAAGACTTGTGTCCATCTTGCGCTGCAAAATTGAAAACTCGCACGGCGCGGTCATGAAAATGCGCTCTATAAATCTTTCCGAACACGAAGTCCTTGCCGCCCTGGACGATAAACTGGGGTTGGTCGTCAGGCCGGTGAAGCCGCAGCCGATAGAAATCTGCCTGGAAGATGGGTTGGGGCTGGTAGTGCCTCAAACGCCCAGGGGCTGCCCCTTGGGCGTCCCTGGAGACCGATTGCGTTGCAAAGAGACGTGGTGTTGCCCCATAGATACAGCGCCGCAAACCGCCGTATATCGCGCCGATTACCCCGATTGCGTGCCATCCTGCTATGAAAACATCCCGCAACCGGCAACCTTGTCTTGGCGTTCCCCCGCCACCATGCCGGCATGGGCGTCCAGGATCACGCTGGAAGTGGGGGACGTGCGGTGCTGCCGGCTGCATCAGTTGTGCGAGGACGACTTTCGAATGGTGCTGGGTGAACCCATGGGGGCTCCGGCAAGCCACGAGCTGTACACCGAAATTCTAGCGTTGTTTAAAACAATGTGGAGACATCGCTACGGCAAGCGCTACCCGTGGGAGAGCAACCCGTTCGTGTGGGCCGCGAAGGTGAAGAGGGTGGAGGGATGAGCCAACGTCAGGACCGGCACTATACCAAACAGACGCGCCTCTGTTGCCGGCATTGCGATTGGTCGAAAGGCAAGGGGCGTGACGGGCTGCTGCGATGCACACGGTACTGGGATCAAGTCAATCACCTAGGGTACTGCGACGATTTCAAGGAGCGCGGCCATGACCGGAATCGAATTGATTGCAGCGGAGCGGCAACGGGCGGGCGAGGAGGCGGGTGATGTGGTTCGCTGCAACGTGTAGCACGGCGATTGATATTATTGCTGCTGTGATGGTGCTGGTTGATGCCGGCTTTGTGATCGCGGGGCAGAGACAATTTCTTTCGCCCGGCATCCTTTGCGTGGTGGGATTGCTCATGAAATGGTGCAGCAAATAAGGTGGTGTCATGCAACTCATCATCAAAAACAAAGCCGAAGTTGACGCCTTTCTCTTCTCCCACGCGGTGACAACGCCCGGTCTGGTGGCCGTCAAGGGCAGTGCCCCGAAAGGCGCGACATACTCCGATGGTGAGCTGATCACACAGCCGGTTAATGTAGCCTGGGAATGCCTCCAAAGCGGCGAGCGGGTGGCAATCCGCTACGTGCATGAGCGGCCGATTCTGCTCTCCGGCAACATGGTGCGGGCGACGCTGGCCGGCATCAAGCATGTGACGCGCCGGCCGGTGGATCGCCTGGCAGGCAAGGGCCGCGTGACGCAATTCGGCCGGAGCGACACGCCCGGCTACGACTGGACGTTCCGGGACCGGCGCGGCTGGAACGATTTCCGCGAAGATCGGCTGTGGCGCGGTTGCCCCTGGGGGACGGTCGGGGACCGGCTATGGGTGCGGGAGACATGGGGACATACGGGGACCGGTGTCTGGAACATCCGGGATGTGGCCACGGCAACCGACGGCCAACTTGTGTACCGGGCAACCGAGGATGTGGACGGCGAAGATTGGCGCTGGTGGCCCTGCATCCATATGCCGCGTTGGGCCTGCCGGCTGGTGCTGGGCATCACCTCGCTGTCGCTCGAACGCATCCGGGATATTTCCGAGGCGGAGGCCGTGGCCGAAGGGGTTGCGTGCGTGTATCCGTCGCTGCCGCCGCGCTATGCCATGCAGCTCGTGTGGGATGCACTGTATGCCGCCAGGGGGTTGGGGTGGAACGCCAATCCGTGGGTGTGGCGCATCGGGTACGAACTGGTGGAGGTAAAATAAAATGGATGCGTTGCCACTCAGTATAAACGAGCAAATGGCCGCGTTGGAGCGTAAAAACGAGGCTTTGCGGCAATATATTGCAAAGCTCAAAGCTGATTGTGCCTATTATAATGAGTGTCTCCAACGTCAGGTATCTCCTGAAGATTATGCCAACATCCATGTTGTTCATGTTGGACGGTTTGCCGAAGATCTCCAGGTTCAAGTAAAAGTCTATTTCACCTACGAGCAAATATTTTCCGGCATCGAAATGATGCAGTCGCGCATACCGCTCAAGGAAATTTTCATCCAGCGTTTGGCCGGAACAATCCTTTCCTGCGTCCAGGATGCCGTGGAACGTGACCGAAATGGCTTTTTGCAGGCAGAGGTGATGAGGTAGTCATGGATGATTTGCGGCCGATACCGGGATATCCGAATTACGCCATGGACGACCGGGGGCGGGTGCGGAATGTGCGACTGGACTGCGGTATCGCTCGGGGAGGGTATCAGGCCCGGTATGTACGGCTCACGGCGCAGAACGGCTCAGTAGTCAGGATCGACTGGCGGAAGCTGCGGGCCCGGCTCTTTCCGGCAGGAGGAGACAGCCCCGTGGACGCGTTGGCAAGATTGGAAGCGGAGAACGCACATCTGCAGGAAAGACGCGTTCATAACCTGGAGATTGCCGAGCGGGCACTCAATAGGGCGGAGGCGTACGAGGCTACAGTCGAGGAGCTCAAGCGGCGCGTGGCCAGCCTGGAAGCGGAGTGCCGGGAGTTGCGGGCGGAATTGGCCGTGTATCGGGTGGAATTGTAAGGCCCCGCGCGGGCGGGGCCTTGGATATCCCCGCCTGAGCGGGGAACGTTTCAGAACTCTTTTCGGTCACTTTGCCGGTTCAGCCCCGCGTGGACGGGGAACGGGTGCCATGAATCAGCTACGACGTTGCAACTCCGCCTCTATCATATCCCGCAGCGAGAGCAAGCGGCTTGTCGTCATGCGCGGGATCTGCCGTTCGGGCGGCGCCCAACCCGGGTATGCCGGGATGCCGTTGCGGAGGCGGATATCACGCACGGATTGGGTGCCGCGCCCGGTGATCGCACCAACGCGCGTGTCGGTGTCCGTGCCAGCCAGGTCAATTTCTTGTGTTGTGACGTCCGCATATGGGAAACGGCTTGTCGGGATGGCGTCGAGACTGGCGCGAGGGATGCGCCAGTGGCCCAAGAGATCTTGTGCCGCGCCTGGAACGCGGCCGCAGTGGCACAGCGATCGGATGCGGACGTCCGTCGTACCGAGGAGTGCCGCGGTCTCCTGGGGGGACAGGGTGTCAGGTTCGTCTGGCATGACTCAGGCTCCTCTATATTTTGATTTTGGCCCCGAGTCCCTGGGGCCGCTTCCAACGATGGGCGTCGTAGGCGTCAATCACCACAATTTTTCCGGCCTCCGTACGACGGACGTAGGGACGCACAACCACCGGCTCCAATGCCAGCCGGGCAGTATCCAGCGCGCCGTGCGTTGCATTCTCGGTCGGCACCGGCGGGGTCACGGCCAGGTCGGCGTATGTCCAGAGAGGCACAGGCCGACCGCCGGCGCGGCGCGTCTTGCCCTGGGCGTCACGCTCCGGGAGGCCAGGGGCCTCGGTGATCGTTACCCGGTCCGGACGCGGGTCGAGAGCATAGTAGGACAGCGCGAAAACGAATTGCAGGGCATGCAACGCCCGTCGCTGATGCTCCTCGGTGGGCGGTCCGGACAGCATCGGGTCGGCAGGATCTTGCATATCGAGGTCGAGGAGCTGGCCGGTCCTGGCCATTTTGTCGTTGAGATTGGCCAAGTTGCAGCGCACGCCGCTGACAAACGTGCCGTCCGGCGTGCGCAACCCCACGATAAAATAGCGGGGCTGCCCCTGACTATCCGCGCATTGATAGGCGCAGACCGAGAAAACGTCGTCAAAGAGTGCGGACTGGTCGGTACTCTCGATAAGGATGGCCGCCCCGGACCAGCTTTTAGGCGGCAGCTCGGGCAGAAACGACAGGCCGACGCCACGCAAATACGCGGCGGTTTCTGGGGTGACGCGCCAGACGCGGCGCTCCGGGGCCTGGCGCCACAGCACGAATGCCGCGCCGATATTGACAAACGCGGGCGCCTCCTGGACGGCCTGATAGCCGTAGTGTTCCACGGTCACCAGCGCGCCGCCCTCGGGCGGCCGCATGGCGAACGCCTGGGGCAACACTGCGGAGCGCGACAGCCGGCTAAAAACGTCGGACAGCGTGAGCATCTAGCATTCTCCCATTTCGGCCGCGATGGCGGCGCGGACGGCGGCATTGGCGGCGTGCTGGGATTCGAGCATGGACAGCAGGGCCGGCAGTATCCAGTCCGGTATCGGCCGGTCGCCGGCGGCCCAGCGGCGCAACAGCCGGTTGTCGATGTGCTCGCGGGGCCCGTCGGGATGGTAGGCCCCCAGGGCCCGGGCCAGTTCGTTTTTCCAGGCCGGGCCGTAGAGGGCAGGTCCGGCCTGGTTGAGGATGTCGCGGCGGGTCATCTAAACCTCGGCCCGGCGATCATTCCGGTATTCGATCATGCAGTTGTACAGTCCATCGTGCAGGGTGTATCCGTCGGCGGCGGCCATATCGCGATAGCGATCGTACAGGTCTGCCACCTGCGCATCTGTAGTGGTAGCGGAGATATCTCGAATGATCTCGGGATATGCCCAGGCGATAGTACCTTCAAGAGCCGCATCCTCCAGCAGCATGTCGGTGGACATTTTTACTCCCCTTTCTCTTGTGTTTACCGGCCGGAACGGCTAAGTTTGTCCTGCCACCGCCCAGCGGTGCGGATTGAAACTGTTTCTATTTTGTGGTCGAAAAAGCCCGTAGTTATTGCTACGGGCTTTTTCTTTTGCCTGTCACACCCGCTCCAGCTCCAGCAACAGCCCGCCGTCGTCGCGCGACGCATATATCTGGATGTGCTCGCCGGCCACGGCGTTGGCCCGGCGTTGCAGCCATTCGGCATCGCTCAAAAAACAGCCCGTAATCCAGATATTCAGGCCTCTGTCGGCGGCGCGCGTGATATGCACGTCGGCGGCGTCGTGCGTGCGGGCCAAATCCTGGATATAGCGGGCCACGCCCATCATGGTATTGATTGTGCGTTCCATGGGGTTCCCCTCCATTTTCCCGGGCAGCGCCCGGGATTGGTACGGTTACAGGGTTTCGGGCGGCAGGTTGTGCAGGAGCTCGGCCTGGTTGAGGATGTCGCGGCGGGTCATGGGCTAGGACTCCTGGTTTTGGCGGGGGATACCGCGAAACAGCATTTGCAGCCGGAGCCCGGCCTGGTCCTGGCTCCGAACAGCGGAGCGCGGCAGGCCGGCGATACGGCGCAGGTCGAGCATCTCCATGGCGATATCGTGATAGGCCCGGCGGCCCTCCTCGACGGTATCGACGCCCCATTGTTTGCGCCAGATCGGCGTCGGCGGCTGCATGGACAGCAGGCCAAGCGCTTTTGGGGCGCCGACGCCGTCGATCGGCTCCGGCAGGTAGCGATAATGTCGCGATTTGAGGTGCTCGCGAATCGGGTAGCCGTGCGTCACGTCCACCACGATCCGGACCAGGTGCAACGGTTTGGCCGGGCGATGCACGGGCGGCTGGTTGGTGTCCAGGTAATCCCACGGCCCTATCCAAATATCAATCTGCGGCGTGGCGTGCTCGCGCGCACAACGCGGACAATCGACGGTCCGGAGCCAAGCGATTTTGCGTTGTCGCGTGGTCTCGGGACCGTAGAGCCTCACGGTGCCGGTGTGACCGCAGGCGTAGAGGATATCGTACTGGGACACGGGCTAGTCCTCTCCCTCGGTATCGGGATAATTATACGCGATCTGTCCCAACTTGGCGCCCTCCACCTCCTCACGCGTAAAATGCCGGAGCAGGGTGGCCCCCGGCGAAAATGTCTCGTGGCGCGGCTTGTCGTAGCGGATGGCCTCCAGAGCCAATTGGCGTTGTCCGTCCGTCAATATTGTCAGCTCGGTATGGAGATAGCCGGGGCGGCCGGCGAAAACCTCGGCGGGAGGCGTGCCACGAGTGAGTTTGTGGGGGGTGTCGCCTATTTGCAGGGAGCCGCCGCCGTCCATGTAATATTTTCCGCTCAGTGTGCTCGCTCCGCCGGCGGCGTACCGGCCGGGCATGACCTGGCCGGGCAACAACATCAGCCCGGCCCAGCCCTCATTTTCGGGGATGTCGAGGATGCGGAGCATCGGACAATTCCCGAAGAGCTCATCCTGGGACCAGCAAAGGGCGGCCAAAAACGAGCGGCCGCCCCACGTGCCATGCTGGTGAAACGTCACGGGGATGCGGGCGTTGCTCTCAATGATGGCGTCGGCCTGGCAAATCTCAAAACTGTCTGTGTCGTCGCGCATGGGGTTTCCCTCCATGTGTCCGGGCAGCGCCCGGGGTTTGTCGTTTTTCTTGTCCATATATCTATGGACAAGCGGGCCGCGTGTCAAGCCCGTCAAACGGGTTTTGGAATTTTTTTATTCGTTTTGCCGTTTTTTATCGACCATGTCGGCAACCGGCGGCAGGGGCACGATACCATCGGCGTGCAGGGCTGTGCGGATGACGTCCAGGAGCCATCGATTGATGGATTGTCCGGATACGGCGGCGGCCACGCGCATGGCCTGATACTCGGCCTCGGTCAACGACTTGATGGTGTAGGATGTCGGCATGGTGTTTCCCTGGTTTGTAGCCGGGGAGGGTTGCCCCTCCCCGGCGGGGTGTTACGCCGTCTTGAGGCGGCGCATCTCTTCTGCCAAAGTCCACAGGGCCTTGTTGAGCTTGCGGTCGCCGTCCACGCTGTTCACGGCCGGCGAGCGGCGGGGCGTGCCGTCGGCGCCGCGCACGCGCACGCCGCCCTTGATGATATTTTCCTGGGCCCGGTTGAGCACGGACCACAAGTCCCGGCCCTTATCGTCCCAGCGGCGCGGCCGGATGATGCTTTCCGGCGCGACGCGCACGGGCGCGTCGTCCTCGGTCGGCCACCTGAGTTCCCGGGCAGCCGCGGCGAACGCGTTTTGCTCGCCGGGAGTGAGGGCCAGGGCGTGCATTTCGTGGGCCGAGTCCAGCGCGGCCGGGGCCTGGTCGATAACCGTAAAAGCCGCGTCGATCACATCGTCGGGCCGGCCGGAATGGCGAATGGAAATGGCGTCGCACAGGCCGTCCGAAACCACCATACCGTTGGTGCACACCAACCGATAAATCCCCAGGTCAACCTTGAACGCGCTGCCCGTGTCGTGGCTGTTGGTAACTACGATCTCGGGGATGAGCGTGCCCAGGTCGTCGGGGGTCAGGGCGCGGTCGTTGCACAGGTTGTGGTGGCGGAAACGCAGGGTGTGCTTGACGTAGCCGACCTTGCCGTCAATGCGGGTGCGGGCCTGGAACGCACGCACAGGCTCAAACCCCTCGCGGCGCAACATGTCCACCACGGCGATGGTCGGCACGAAAACATAGCGGTCGGACACGCCTTCCCACGGGGTTTCAGCGAAAATCGACGGGGCTACGCGCATCAGCTGCTGATCGGTCAGGGGGTAAGACATGGTGTTGTCCTCTTGCCTTGCGGCGGTTGCGGCCTTACCCTGATCGGTGCTTGGAATCGGGGTAATGCCTGGTTTCGTTCTCGCCCTCATCGGTGCCAGCCGGTGGGGGCTTTTTGTTTTTCTCGCGGGCCATTCCCGCGTGCTGTAGCTCATATGTAACCACTGGTTCCAATGGTGTCAACAACAAAAAAACAATTTTCCCAATTTTTATTGTTTTTAAAATGAGGTGGTTAGCATGAGCGGATCAAGCCAGGCGCGGGCCGAGCGCGGGCCGGCGGACCTTTCCGAGGCACTCCTTAAAAACCTCCCGCCGCAAAACCTCGACGCGGAGCGAGCGGTTTTGGCCGGGATGCTGGCCAAGCCGGCGCTGCTCGACCGGCTGGCAACGGAGCTGCGCGACACGGATTTCTACAGCCCGGCCCACGCGGCGATCTGGCGGGCGGGCTGCGGCCTGTGGCAGGCCGGCAAGCCGCTGGACACAGTGGCCGTGGCCCAGGCGCTGACGGCTGCCGGCGATCTGGAGCGCGTCGGCGGCCCGCTCTACCTCGGCGAGCTGTCGGGGTCGCTGGTCGCGCCGTCGAGCGCGCCGCACCACGCCGGCATCGTGCGGGAGATGTCCAAGCGCCGCGCCATGCTCCGGATGGCCCAGCGCATGGCGGAGATCGCCTACGATCCCACGCGCGACCCCGGCGATTTTACGGAGATCGCGGCCCGGGCCGGCGAGGCCGTGCTGGCCGACAGGCTGGATACGCACGGCGAGTGCCCGGCCGAGTTTTTACCGGAGTACATGGCCTGGCTGGAGCACGGCGAGGATGGCGGCGGCGTGGCAACGCCTTTTGAGGGGCTCACTCGCCTGCTGCTGGGCGGCATCATGCCGGGCGAGCTGGCGGTGCTGGCTGCCCGGCCGTCGGACGGCAAAACCGCCATGGCTCTGCAATTTGCCGAGCACGCCTTGGCCGAGGGTAAAACAGTTGGGATTTTCTCTCTCGAAATGACCCGTAACAAGCTGTTAAACCGAATGTTTTCGGCGGCAACCCAGGTGTCGGCAGGGCATTTTCGGACGCGGGATTTTGCGGATGGGGATTGGACCAAAATCTACGCGTACGCCAACTCCATGCAGGATTGGCCGTTGCGCATCTACACGCAGCGGGCCCGGACGCCGGCCGAGATCAAGGCGGCCTGCCGGCGTTGGCGCCGCGAACTGGGGCACCTCGATCTTATTGTAATTGATTATGCGCAACTCCTGGTGGGTGATCAACGCTCGCCCAGCCGAGAGCGCGAGGTTGCCGACATATCGCGCAGCCTCAAAATTATGGCCGAGGAGTTGGGAGCGGCCGAGTTGCTCCTGGCCCAGGTCAACCGCGACGTGGACAAGCGCAAACCGCCGCGCCTGCTCGTCAGTGATCTCCGGGAGTCGGGCGCCATCGAGCAGGATGCGGACATCATTATGTTGATACAGCCCTGGCGGTTCAAGGGGCTGACCGGCGAGATCCATCCTACTGACCTCACCGTGGGCAAGGGGCGCGACACGGGAACAGGAGATATCCCGGTCGTTTACAACACAAGCACAGTGCATTTTGAGACGGATTTTCGGCGGGCGGCATAGGGGTACGGATGTAATACGGCTGTAGTACGGAGCCGCGTAGGGCAGTGATAGGGCAGGAGCGGGGGATATGGCGTACGACTGTCGAGTGTATGCGGGATTCGAGCGGCACCCGAAATTTATAGCGATTAAAGAGGCTTACGGCGCTGACGGCGTGCTTGGCGTGGTGATTTTGTGGGGCTACGCGGCCGAGTACCGACCGTCGGGCGTGCTCGACGGCATGAGCAAGGCGGGCATCTGCCGGGCCTGCCAGATCGAGGCAAAACAAACGGAATACGTTGATTTTCTTACGGATTGTCGAATTTTGGACTATGATGCCGCGACAGATACGTACAGCCTGCACAACTGGTCGGAGCGCAACCCCAATTGCGCGCACCGCGACGAAATTTCCGCGCAAAAACGCGCGAATATTAATAGCCGATGGGAGCGCGAGAGGGAGAAACGAGCGCGGCGAGAGGCAAAGAAACAGGCCGGAAAGACTGGCAAAAAAGCGGCAGATACGGGCCGTATACGAACCGAAGCCGATCCGAAATACCCCAACCCATCCCAACCCAGTAAAGATAAAGACTCTCTCTCTCCTCTCTCACGAGAGTCGAGCGAGGGCGAGAGAGTGAGAGACGCTTTTGCCGCGAGTCTGGAGCAGAGGCAGCCGGGAGCGAGGCTCAAACGGTCGGACGCATGGGCAGAGCGGCTGCAAGTGGCGATCGATGCCGGGCAGACGGCGGAACAGCTTCAAGCGGTCTGGGAATGGGCGCTGGCGGATGCGTTTTGGCGGTCACGTATCCTGTCCGCCAAAGCATTTTTCGATAATCTGGCCGCAATTTCGATACAGTGCCAAGAGCAAGAGCCAGTACAGACTGTAGTACCACTGCAAAATGCCGAAAGGCCCTTGACTGCCGAGGAATGGCAGGCTATGAAAAAAGCAAGTGTAGAGTCAACCGACGGAGCGGTGAACAAAGGGGATGATGCACCTCCCTAGCCAGTCAAAAGGGTGAAATGAAAGGAAAGATTTACCAGTGAAATTGAATAGAATCGGTAAAGTAGAGTTCACCACGAGTTGACCATGGCAAAGTTCACAAAGGAAGATTACCTCGCGGAGCGCAAGGAAGGGCTGTCGCAAAAGCAGATGGCGGAGCGGCACGGCGTCTGCGAAGCGTATGTCAGCAAGGTCAAAAAGCAGTGCGAAGGACAGGTGCGCGATGCAACGCCGCCGGTCATCCAGGCAGAAGTTCTGTCGCGGCAGCATGACGCGCTGGACAAGCTCATGCAACTGGCGGATCAGGCCAATAGTCTGGCGGTCATTTTCCAGGGCATTCTCGACAATGCTCCGGGAGCACGGGCGAAAATGGCGAATTTTGCCGGGCGCAAGGGTTTTATGGGCGCGGATTTGCTGAAATGCTACATCGCGCTGCTGGGCGAGCTGCGCAAACAGCTTGAGGCGGACAACACGATCAAGCGGACAAAATTCGACATCGAACGCGTAATGCGTTTCCAGGAGACCGTGATGCAGGTGCTGCAAGAGTGTGACCCGGCGTTGGCGCAAAAAGTGGTCACGCGCCTTGCGGCCATGGACGCGACCGTCAGCGCGCTGGATTTTGGCATCGGGGCGGCCGCTGAAACTCTTTAACTTTCATACAAAAGTTAAAGAGATTTGAAACGTGAAAATGGAATGATTGCGAAGAGTTAAGCAAATATTGCCGCAAAGCGGCCGGGCAAGACCCTTGACGCTCTTTATCTAAATACATAAATATGAGTAAAAGATAAAGAGCAAGGAGGGCGGACAATGGCGCGGAACGGCAATGCGAATCACCCGAGGCGAGGTAGCATGATCACCGTGGAGCCGATCAAGAGCACACGCGACATCGCGACCATCAAGCGGCTGCTGGCCGATCGGCCGCGAGACCTGGCGCTTTTCGTGATCGGGATCAATACGGCGCTACGCGGCTCCGACCTCGTGTCGCTCACGGCCGGCGAGGTGCGGGCCATCCTGGCCGATCCGGACGGGGCGGCCAAGCGCGAGCAGAAAACCGGCAAGAAACGGCGGCTGACGGCCAATACGGCTGTCCGTGAGGTGCTGGCGCGGCTCCTGGCCACACGGGAGTTCGCCGACGATGAACGGATTTTCCAGGGGCAGCGCGGGCCGATCACCACGCAGTACCTGTGGCAACTGGTCAAGGGCTGGTGTGAGGCAATCAACCTGCCCGGCCACTACGGCGCGCACACGTTGCGCAAGACTTGGGGCTACCACCAGCGCGTGACGTTCGGCGTGGACATCCCGACGCTGATGGAGATCTTCGGGCACGCCACGCAGCGCCAGACGCTCGATTACCTGTGTATCCAGCCCGAGGAGATCCGGAGCGTCTACGCCAACGTGCTGTAGGGGCATGGGGGGGGTAGGGGGGCGCTGCCACAAGCCCCCCCCCTGCGAGGGGCCACCCCGTTCCATCAGTATGCGGATGTGCGCGCGGGTGTAATTTTGGCCGATCAAACGACCCCGGCAGGAAAGGAGAACAGACGAAATGGCGAAGGGCGGCGCAAGTCAGGCGCTTCTAACTAACTTCGTGACGCAACTGCAATCGCGTATCGTCACGACGGAACAGGCACCTCCCGGAGGCGTCGGGGCCTGGGCCGTGCAAATGAAGGTTCTCCTTGATAGAGGGCTTTTCTCTTTTGTGCGGCATGAGTGTCTTGAAGTTCCCTACGCCGATGATCACCCCAAACAAGTCGAACTGAAGTGCGCCCAGATGGGCAATACCACCCGGGCGATTCTGCGGGCGTTCTGGTGCGCGCTCTACATGCCGTTCGTCGGCGTACTCTACCTGTTCCCATCTTCCAAGGGGTCCGGCGATTTTTCCCGCTCGCGCGTGGGCCCGCTTATCGAACGCAATCCCGAGACGCTTGGCAAGTGGGTGATCGATACCGACAGCATCGGGCTCAAGCGCGTACGCGGCAAGAACCTGTATTTTCGTGGCACGAAGTCCACGGAAGGTTTGCGGTCCGACCCGGTGGATTTCATCGTTTATGATGAGTTTGATTTGTTCCCGGCGGGCATTGAGGCGGTGGCCCGTGAGCGTATGGGGCATTCGGACTACAAATGGGAGCATTTTCTAAGCAACCCGACGTTGCCGGATTATGGTGTCGATTGGCTTTACCAGCTCTCGGATCAACGGCGTTGGCTGCTCAAATGTCCGCGTTGCGGCGGATGGACTGACCCGGTTGAGGAATGGATTGCCGGAGCACGGCCAAAGGAACGAATCGCGCCCGAACTGCTTTGGGAACGCCGGGACGGCACGGTGGTTGTGCGTTGTATGCGTTGTCGCGAGGGGGTGCTTAACCCGGCCCAGGGGGAATGGGTAGCGCAAAAGCCGACGATGACGGAATGGCGCGGCTATCAGTACAGCCAGCTTTTATCGCAGTACGTGACGCCGGCCGAAATTCTTTCGCAATATAGAACTACGCGCAACATGGCGGCATTTTACAATTACAAAATTGGCTTAGCCTATGTTGATGCCGATTATCGTATCACGGTCGAGGAGGTGCTGGCTCTGTGCGGTTCGCACGGCATTGCCGCCTCGGACCCGGGGCCGTGCTTCATGGGTGTGGACCAGGGCAAGGGGTTGCATGTCGTCATCGGCCGGGCCGACGGCATGATCGTGCATATCGGCGAGTACAAGGATTTCGAGGAGCTGGACCGGCTCATGACGATCTTCAACGTCTCGCGGTGCGTCATCGACGGGATGCCGGAGACGCGCAAGGCCCGGGAGTTCGCCGGCCGTTTCCCCGGCCGGGTGTTTCTCAACTGGTACAGCGAGCACCAGAAGGGGGCCTATGCCTGGGATGAGAAAAAATATCAGGTCTCGGACAACCGGACCGAGAGTCTGGACGCCTCGCATCAGGCCATGATGGATAAGAAGATCGTGCTGCCGCGTCAGTGTAAGCCCGTGGAAGAGTTTGCCAAGCATTGTTCCAATACGGCCAAGAAGCTGGAAGAGAATGAAGAGACGGGGAGCAAGACCTATACCTGGGTCAAACTGAACGGGCCGGACCATTATCGCCATGCCTTCAACTACCTGTGCATTGCCGGCGATTATGCGTCGAAGTCCTATTTCAGCGGAAGGAATTGGGGATGACAGATAAGTTTGGAGATTTGCATGGATATTATGAAGTATCAATAATATTCGATAAAATTGGGCACCATTTGGAATGTCATCCAGTTTATGAAATGAAACCGAATAAGAAACGAGGCAAAGTGATTTTTGAAGCCGAGGCCGATTCGATAATGACTAAGGTCATAGGCAAAATCAAAGAAGTAATCTTATGAAATTTGATGTTGTTGAAGACAAACAGGCCCGTCGCATCAAGGACGTGGAGACGGGATTGCTCTATGGGCGCATCGTGGCCGGGCTGGCCTGGCCCAAGGGGAACGTGCCCGGGGCGGCGGTCGCCCTGGCCGAAGCCAGTCGCGGTGATCCGGTGGACGGCGTGCGCGTATTGCGGCTGGCGGCCTGGGAGACGTCGGCCGACGTGGAGCGGCTTCTGGAGGCGGCCAGCCTCGTCTGCCCCTGGGCCGGCGACAGCCTGGGGAGGTCGCTCGTGTCGGTATGGGTGGGCGACCCATGGCATCCGTTCGCGCGCCGACTGCGGTCGCTCAACGACCGGCTGACCGCGCAACGGCGGCCGCGTCTCAATCTGCGGGCGGCTCCCGGGGTGGGACGCTGGCAGATGGTGGCCGACTGGGCGCCGTATGTGGATGCGCGAACCATCGGCCGACAGGCGCTTGTCCTGCATGATCGCGAGCTACAGGCGCAGGTCGAGGATGCCGGCGTGGATGCGCGCCGGCCGATTGTGGATTTCCCGAGTGTGGCGGCGCTCTTTTGGGCAGTGGCGGCCTGTGATGAACGGTCGCGAGTGGAAAGCGATACGCAGCATAGGCAAAAAAACGGTGATCCTGTTGCGGGGTATTGACATGCACAATGCGGAAATGCTGATGACCAAAGAAGCGATTTGCCAGACGTTGCACATCGGCGAGCGTCGTTTCCGCAAATGGTACAAAGGCGCGACCCCACCGATGCCTGTTCGGTTTGATGGTTATTCCTATATTGCCGACGCGACAAAATTAATTGAATGGCACAAGGAATTTACGGCCAGTGGATGTATGGTGACGAAATGATGTAGCGTGAAAATTTGTCAAGAAAAATCTTCCTAGACATTCCCCCTGCGTTCCACCGACAAACACCCTACACTCAACCGACATTCACCCTCCATTCCGCGACGTCCGACCGGGCCGGTCAAAAAGCCATGCTACGTTTTGACCTGCAAACGGCCGCCCACCGTTCCTGATGCCTGCCTCACACTCGGACATGGCGGCCTCGCTTGGAGGTCGCCATGTCGCTTTCTCCCCAGACGGAACAACTTGTCCTGGCCAATGCGCAGGACGCCAACATCCAGGCCGCCATCCTGCGGGCCATGGTGGAGCAGGAAAGCGCGGACAACGCATTGGCCGTGCGTTTCGAACCCGATTTCTACAAACGGTATCTCGTTGGCCAGGACATGAATTTCGTGCCGTCCGGTTGCACCGTCGAGACGGAACGGGCGTTGCGGGCCGTCTCCTGGGGCCTGCTCCAGATCATGGGCGAGACCGCCCGATGCGTCGGATTCCGAGGCTGGTTTCCCGAACTGACCATTCCGGCCGTCGGCCTCAAGTGGGGCTGCGCGTATCTGCGCCGGCTCTATGAACACTATGGCTCCGAGGGCCATGTTGTGGTGCTGCGCGCATACAACGGCGGCCCCGGCAATCGCCACAATGCCAGCAATACCTATCCCGACGAAGTGATCGCCCGCATTCCTGGAGGACTCCATGGGCTGGTTTAAGTTCGTGGTGACCGTTCTGTGTCTGATATCGCTGTCTTTTTCCGGGATGCTCCATACGCCGACCATCTCCATCTACGGAGTAATCGCGCTCGGCGTGGCCAGCGTGCTGTCCCAGGACACGCTCAATGCCGTCATTGCCTACTTCGAAGGCAAGTCCCCGAATTTTACCTTCACCCCAAAGGAAGCCGCCCATGCGTAAATTCCCCGCCTTGCTCCTCGCCGTCCTTCTGTCCGCGTCTCTCCCCGCCTGTGTGTCCACCGGGGGCGGATCGTCGCACCTCTCCGCCCTCGGGCCGGACGCCCCGACCACAGCCGAGACGTCCGGTGCTGCTGCGTCCACACTGGGACAACGGCTCAAATCCGGCATCGATTGGCTGTGGGCCACCTACACGCGCCTGGACAAAGCCGGCGCGCTGCCGGGTCTGGCCGACCTCAAGGCCGACATCGTGGACGTGGAGTCCGTGTACGCCAAGGGCGACCTGGCGTCCGCGCTCGATCTCTGGACCCGGGCCCGGGCCCGGGTAACGGCCATCACGGCGGCGGTGCAGTAGCCATGCGCATCCTCTCCATCGACGGCGGCGGCATTCGCGGGCTGATCCCGGCGCTGGTGCTGGCCGAGTTCGAGAAACGCACCGGCACGTCCATCGCCAAACGGTTCGATCTGATTGCCGGCACGTCCACCGGCGGCATCCTGGCCCTGGCCCTGGCCGCCGGAACGCCGGCCGCCAGGCTGGCCGACTTCTATCTGGAAAAGGGCCCGGCCATTTTTTCGCGGACGCTCAAGAAACGTCTCGAATCGGCCGGTGGCCTGCTCGACGAATTGTATGATGCCGGCGAACTCGAAATCGGATTGGTCGAAATTTTCGGTCAGCAGACCATGAGCCAGGCATGCGAGACCATGGCCATGGCCGTGGCCTACGACATTGAGGGTCGGGAAACGGTCGTTTTTCGGTCCTGGGACCTGGACGGAAACGACTGCCGCATGGCCGATGTGGCCCGGGCCACATCGGCGGCACCGACCTTCTTCGAGCCGCATGTTGTCACGACGGCCAGCGGGTTGACCTACCCGTGCATCGATGGCGGCGTGGTGGCCAACAATCCGGCGCTCCTCGCCCTGGCCGAGGTTTTTCATACCGCCCATAAGCCAAGACTTCTGTCCTTGGGCACCGGCAAGCGCGAGGTGCCGTTCCTGCTGGAAGATGCCCGGGATGCCGGATTGGCGCGGTGGGCTCCCCATCTGCTCGATATCATGTTCGACGGGGGCGCCGAACTGGTGGACCGGCAATGCCGGGAATTGCTGGGAGACCGGTACGTACGGTTGCAAGCCACCCTGCCCGAGGACGTGGCCATGGACGCCACGGATGCCCAGGCCGTGGCCGCGATGCGTCTGGCGGCCAAGGAAATAATCGACGGCGCGTCGGCCCAAGCGGCATTGCGTCTTCTGGAGGATGCCGCGTGATGTGGCCTACGGCCCGGGATTACCTGGCCGATGTCGGCCGGACGCTGCTCGGCGGCTGGGCGGCAAAAACCTGCGGAGCGACTGTGTGCGCCTTTCTGACGGGATTGCTCGGCGGTTGGGATCGCCTGGCCAACGGCCTGTTCCTGCTGGTGTGCCTGGATTTCGTGCTGGGATTCAGTCGGGGCTGGCGCGACGGCTGCCTGTCACGGGCGAAGCTGCTGCGCGGATTGGCCAAGTTCTTCCTCTATGCCGCCGCCATCCTGGCGGCCGCCACGCTTGACGATGTGCTCAACGCCAGGGCCGAGGTGATCCTGCATATCGATTTTCGGGCGCTGATGGTCATGTACTTGGCCATCACCGAAACCTTGTCCATCCTCGGGCATCTGGATGCCTTCGGCGTCAAACTGCCGAAAAAGCTCATCCGCCGCCTGGAAGCCTATCGGGACTGCACGCTCTACACCGGGAAGAGGCGACCGTCATGAGCCTTGTTTCCAAGGTCAAGCAGAAATTGGCGTCCACCTTTTCCCGCACGCCCAACAGTTCTGAGGAAAAGTTTGCCGCGCTGGGCAAACTCCTGTGGAGCGAGGCGCAGACGGCCAAGAACGATCGCCGGACGCAGGAACTGATCTGGCTTGAGGATTTCCGCGCCTACAAGGGCGCTTACGATCCCGAAGTGCTGAAGGATCTGGAGGAAGGCCGGTCGAAAATCTTTTTCCGCAAGACCAAAGTCAAGACCGACACCATCATCGCCCGCGTGATGGACATCCTGTTCCCGCGCTCCAACGAACGGAACTGGGAAATCAAGCCGACGCCCGAACCGACGTTGGACAGTCAGGCCCAACTGGCCGCTACGCAATTGGCGCAACAAAAGAGCCTCAGCCTGGCCGACGCCACGATGGAGATCGCCAAGCAGCGGGCCGCCGCCATGATGGAGGCCATGGACGACCAGCTGGCCGAAGGCCCGGATCATGTCGGATATCGCTCCGTCGTCCGCAAGGTCGTCGTCTCCGGATGCCGCTACGGAACAGGCATTCTGAAGGGGCCGCTCGTCCGCAAGCAGGAAACGAAAAGCTGGAAGCCGGTTCCGGTTCCGGTCGCCGACGGAAACGAAACGCGCACGGACGAGCAGTGGACGCTGGAAACGTCGCCGGCCGAGCGCGTGCCCTATTTCCGCGAAGTGTCCATCTGGAATTTCTATCCGGACATGACGGCCAAGGATCTGCGGTCCTGCCGCTACGTCTACGAAGAATACCTGATGCTGCGCAATGAGGTCCTGGAGCTGGCGGACCAGCCGTCCTTTTTCGGCGACGTCATCCGGGACTACCTGGACACCGTCAAGGACGGCGACGCCAAGGAATACTACTGGGAGCAGCATCTGCGCCAGATCGGCGAGAAGAACAACCTGACCGTGCTGCGCAACCGCTACCGCGTCCTGGAACGCTGGGGCTGGCTGCGCGGCGACGAGCTGGAAAGCGCCGGCGTGGACATGACGGACAAGGAGCCGCTGGAAAACTACTGGTGCAACGTCTGGATGTTGGGCGGCAAGATCATCAAGGCCGTGCTGGCCCCCCTTCGCGGCGTGGAATTCCCCTACTATCTCTGGCGCATCGAGACCGACGAATCCGGTCTTTTCGGCGACGGCATCCCCCGCATCATGCGTGACCCGCAGCGCGCCCTGAACGCGTCCGTCCGGGCCATGCTGGACAATGCCGGCACGTCGGCCGGCCCGATCACCGGCGTCAACCGGGCGGCCCTGGCCCCGGACGAGGACGGCAAAAACATCCATGCGTTCCGGGAAATTTTTTTCGATACGTCAGACGATCTCAAAAACGCCCTGATGTTCTGGCAGGTGCAGCCGAACACCCAAAATTTTCTGGCCATGGTCAAACTCTTCGATGATTTCGGCGACGAGCTGACCACCCCGCGCTGGGTGCATGGCGACGGCAACGTGGCCGATGCGGCCAAAACGGCGTCCGGCATGTCCATGCTGATGGGCGCGCTCAGTATCAACCTGACCGAACTCATCAAGGGTTTCGACGACGACGTCACGAGCCTGTTCATCCGGGCGCTGTTCCACTGGAACATGGATTTCAATCCGCGTCCGGATATCAAGGGCGATTTCAACGTCGTGGCCCGGGGCGCCACGGTGCTGGTGGCCAAGGAAGTGCGGGCCCAGGCGCTCAACCAGTTCGCGGCATTGACGGCCGACCAGCGGTTCGCGCCACTGGTAGATAACCGGATACTGCTGACGGAACTGGCGTCCAACCTGGAGATCCCCGAAGGCATTGTGCTGACCGAGGAGCAGATGCAACGGCAGCAGATGGAGCAGGCCACCATGGCCGCCCAGGCCAATGTCCAGGCGGTCATGGCCGAGATGCAGAAACGCGGCATCGATCCGAGCCAGGCGCTGGCCGGCATGCTGCAGCAGGCGGCCGCCCAGCCGGCAGAAGCCGCACCCGAGACATCCCCCGTGCCGGCGGTCCTGCCGGCAAGTCACCCCGCGATACCCGCACAACCGCAGCCGTCCGCGCCGGCCCAGTCCGGGCCTGATCTGGCGGCGTCCTGATTTTTTTGAGGTGATCCATGGAAAACATGAAGCGGACCAAGCAGGAAATCAAGAAGGACCAGACAACGCTCTCCATGGATGGGGGTGCCTATCCCTGGGGACTGCGCATCACTTTGGAGGGCTCTTCTCTTGAAAAACTCGGGAAGGATGCTTCCGATTTTGAAGTTGGAAAGTCCTATTTCATCACGGCCAAGGCGGAATGCCAGCGCATTTCCATTGAAGATGACGGGAAGAAAGACGCCACTGTATCATTGCAAGTAACTGAATTGTCAGTCGAAAGTTCAGCCGATGCGGCTATAAAGGATTTTGATGATGCCTTCGGCAAAGACTGATCGCGATTCCTGCGTCCGCTACTTGCGCGACAACAGGAATATGGAAGTCGTGCAGGTCGTTTTGCGGATGCTGGACGCCGAAGTACAGGAATTGTCCCTGAAGCTGGAACAGGCGGATGCACGGAATTTCCAAAAGTTGCAAGGAAGCATTTCCATCTGCCGCACCTTTATAAACGGCATCGAGGGACAGCAGCCGGCCGAACGGCAAAAGACCGGCTCCTATACAGTCTAATGACGGCATCGCGGCCCAGGCCGCGACCCGAGGAACCCGGGCCCGGTGAACCGGTACCCGATGGAAGGAAACGAATATGGCAGCCGAAAAAGATGATTTCGCCGAGTTCTTCGAGCCCGAGGACAAAAAGCCCGACGCATTGCCCGGCGGCGACACGCCTACCGGGACGGAGGAAACGCCGCCCACGGTCGAAGAAACCGCGCCCGAACCCGAACCGGCGACGCCTGCGCCGGAAGTTCCCGAGGAGGAAGCGGCTCCCGCTTCCCCGGAAGCGCCGGCCGAAGGGGCGAAGGAAACACCGGCAGCCGACAAAACGGACCCGGTGGAAAGCCTTCGCGCCGAGCTGCGGACGCAGACCGGCCGATTGCTGGCCTCCGAGGACGAGAAGAACCGTTTGGCCGAACGTCTTTCCCGGCTGGAAACGAAGCTCGCCGCGCCGGCCACGCCGGAACCTCCCGCGCCGAAGACCGTGGCCATTCCCGATGAGCTTTCGCCCGATGCCGAGGCGTTCGCCAAGGCGTACCCGAAACTGGCCCCCATGCTCACGCTGGCCGGCCCGGACGGTGACGCCATTCGGGCCACGCTCAAGGATTACGGCCCGGCCGTGGCGGCCATGGCCGCCCGGACCGTGCAGCTGGAAACCGAGCTGCATGACAACGTCAAGCGCTTGGAAACGGAACGTGTCGCGACCTCGCAGCAGGAACACGCCCAGCGCATCGTGGCCAGACATCCCGAGTTCGCCGGCCTGTTCGGCGGCGACGCCACGGCCCAGACCACGGCCAAGGCCGCTCGTGATGCGGTCGTGACCTGGATCGAAACGATGCCCTTCAAGGACGGGGCGGCCCGGATGCAGGTGCTGCAACAAGGCACCGCCGACCAGGTCAACGCCCTGCTCGACGAATACCAGAACCAACAGACCGCCAAACCGAAGGCCAAGCCGCTGTCCGAGGACGCACAGCGTCGGGCCGATGCCGCCATCGGCGTGGAGCACTCTCGGGTGTCCCGTCCGCCGCGCGGCAAACCGGACGAGAACGACGTCGATGCGGCGTTCAGCGAGGCTTTCGAGGCGGACAAGTAAGAGGATTTCTCCATGCCTGTTCAGACTTCCGATATTCTGTCCCCCCGGACCAAAACATACCTGGCCAAGAAGTTCCTCGACGTGATGGTCCCGTACCTCATGTTGATGAATTTTGCCCAGGTCGATGTGATTCCCAAAGGAACCACCAAGAATATCACCTGGCGTCGGTACAATCCGATCCCGACCATTCCGAAGGCCCTGGTCGAAGGCGTGACCCCGGCCGCCGGCAAGATCACCTACGACGACATCCAGGCCGCCATCACCCAGTACGGCGACGTCATGGAGATTTCCGACGTCGTGCAGGACACCAACACCGACCCCGTGTTGCAGCAGATCACCGAGCGCATGGGCGAGTCGGCGGCCGAAATGCTGGAACGCGTGGCCGTGGCCAAGGTGCTCGGCGGCACGTCCGTTTTCTACGCCAACGGGTCCAGCCGGTCCGCCGTCAATACCCGGGTGAGCCGCGACCTGTTCCGCAAGGCCGTCAAGGGACTCAAGCGGGCGCGCTGCCGGCCGGTGACGCGGGTACTGACCTCGGACGCCCGCTACGGGACCGTGAACGTCAAGCCGAGCTTCATCTGTTTTCATCATCCCGATCTGACCGCCGACATCCGCGATTGTGACGGGTTCAAGGCCGTGGAGGATTACGGCCGGGTCAGCCCCTACGAACGCGAGATCGGCACCATCGAGGAAGTCAGATTCATCGAAGAGGACATTTTTACGCCCTGGGAGGATGCCGGCGGCGCGGCCGGGACCAGCCTGGCCAGTACCGGCGGTACGTCTGCCAACGTCTATCCCCTGCTCATGTTCGGCAAGGATTTCTTCGGCGCCGTGGCCCTCAAGGGCTACCGCACCCAGAACGCCAACGAAAAGGGCGAGCCGGTCATCCCCGTGGATGTGAAGGTCATCAACCCGGATACCATCGACAAGTCCGATCCCCTGGGACAGCGCGGCTATGCCGGCTGGAAGACCTGGTTCACCGCCGAGATCCTGCAGGAATTGTGGGGCTGCCGCCTGGAAGTGGCTGGTAGCAACTAACCGCCTGGGCGGTAAGGAGATACGAGATGAGCCTTATTGATGGATTTCCCAACGCGGAGCAGGTGGCCACACTGGAATACCTGCGCAATGGTCCGGTGGATTCGCCGGGACTGGCCATTTCGGCCGCGTCCAGCCCGGCCCCCAAGGCCGGGGCCTTTTCCTACCGGATCGCCGGCAGGATCTACGCCAAGGCGGCCCAGGCCACCATTGCCTTGACCACGGGCGGTTCCGTGGCCGCCGGTGGTCAGGGCGCCTACTTCCTGTCCCTGGATGCCGCCGGCGATCTGGCCGTGACGCTGGTGACCGCCGACAGCGATGGCGACATCACCGTGCCGACGCCGGCCGCCGGCTATGCCGCCTTCGGCGCGGTCAAGGTCGCCAATGGGTCAGGCGCCGCTTTCGTGGCCGGCACCACGGCTCTGGACGCCGCCGGCATCACGGCCACCTACGTCAACCTCGCGGGCATCGTGCCCGGCGAGACGCTGTAGGGAGCTGGCCATGGAACGCACCATCAACGCGGTACTGTCCACCGTGCCGGACCCGGCCACGCGCAGAGCTATTGCCATTGTCTACCGTATCCTGCGGGAAAAAATGGTGGATCATACGCATCTGTGCGGCGGCGACGGCGTGGTCTCGTCCACGGCCATTGCCGATGCGCCGGGCAAGACCGGCGGCACGGCCATCGCCCTGCCCGAATAACAAGGACCGCCCGGGGGGTGACTCCGGGCGGTTTTCAAGGAGTTTCTCATGGCCAAGAATACGGAAACGGAATCGACGGAAACGGCTGCCGCCGAAGAGGCGGCTTCGACCACGACAACGGCCGCGAAGCTGGAAAAGCGGTGGCGGATCATCATCCCGTCCTCTCCGAAGCCGGGAGGGGACAAGGACGTACCGCTGACGGTCAACGGCGTCATCAACATCGTCCAGCGGGATGCGGAAGTGCTTTTGACCGCGCCGTATCTGGAAGCGCTCCAGAACGCCAAGGAGCGCGGCTATGAAGGGAAGGCGGATGTTTTGCGGTATCCCTTCTCCATCCTGGGCGAGGTGATGGTGGACCCGGCCACTCTGGATACGAAGCTGGCGGCCGGTACGGATGGGACGCGTAGCAATGCGGCTGCCTGAACTCGTCGTGGCCGTCAGGGCCGTGGTCAATGATCCGAGCTGCACGGATGCTTTTATCGTCTCCCTGTGCAACACGGCGTTGCAGTTCGTGGCCGGGGCGCTGCTCCTGCCCGGGCTGGAGACCTCGGCCACGGTGACGGTGCCGGCCGGGGCCATTTCCGTGGCTCTGCCGGCGGACTTCCATCGCAACCTTTTCCTGGCCCGGCCGGCCGACGGCGGTCCCCACCTCGATATCGTGGAATCCGCGGTCGAGGTCGAAACCATGCGCGGCTGCGGCTCCGGCAGCCATATCCGGCGCGTGGCCACGGTCGGGACCGAGCTGCTCGTCTGGCCGGCTCCCGGAGCGGATACGGTCCTGGAGCTGCACTACTCCAGGCGGCCGCACACGCTGGCCCTGCGCAACGGGCCGCTGACGTTCGTGGCCGCGACCAAGACCATCGGAAGCCCGGAATACGTGTTCGCGCCGTTCGGCCCCGGCGATGTCGTGTCCATTGTCGGCAGCACGGGCAACGACGGGACGTACACGATCGTTGCCGCCAATTCGCTGCGGATCGTGGTCAGGGAACCCCTGGCCGACGCGCCGGCCGGTCCCCGGGTGAACGTGCTGGCCGAGGAGATCGAAGGGATTCCGCCGGACCGGCATTGCGACGTTCTGGTGCCCTATGCGGCGAAGTGGTGCTTCGAGAAGATCGAGGATGCGCTCTCCGGCGGCAAGCCGAACGCTGACCGGTTCGACGCCATGTTCACCCGCGAGCTGGGCAAGCTGCGCGCGGCCTTCCACCAGCGCGGTCTGACCGCCTCGTCGGCAAAGCATGAGACGGCCCATATCCGGAGCCTGTGCTGATGTTCTCCATCGCCTGCCGGAACTGCCTCGGGCTCAACAACCGGGCCACGCCGGATTCCCTGGCCTGGAACGGCCGGACCGGCGCGTTCCAGGCCGCGCCCATCGTCAACCTGGAGTTGCATGACGGCGGCCGCATCTGGACCACCCGGCCGGGGTTTTCCCGGATCATGGACCTGGACCACCCACATTCCCCGTTCGTGGACGGTGACCGCTGGTACGTCGCCTCGGGCGATACGCTCCATGTGGTTTCCGGGCTGGTTGCCACGCCATTGGTGACCGGGCTGACGCCGGGGTTGCGGCTGGCCTGGTGCCGGCAGGGCGACGAGCTCTACTGGAGCAACGGCTTGCAAAAGGGCTGCATCGTCGGGGGCCAGGCCAAGCCCTGGGGCGGACTGCCCTATTCGTCTGACGCCCGGGAAGCGGCCGCGTTCCGCGAGGTGCCGGCCGGGACCGTGCTGGCGGCCTTCGGCGGCCGGATCTGGATCGGGGTGGATGACGAGGTGCGCTACACCGTCCCTGGGTTCCCGCACCACTGCCGGATCGGTTCGGACCGGCTGCCGCGCCAATCCTCGGCCGTGCGCATGATCATGCCGGTGGATGACGGGTTCTACGTCTCCACCGAGGACCGGATCTGTTTCTATGCCGGCTGGGACGTGTCGCAGATGGTCATGACCGTGGTCAGCCGGGAGCCGGTGCGGCAGGGCATGTTCCTGCCGGTGCTGGCCAGCGACGTGGTGGCGCATCTCAACCCCGTACGGGCGATCCTGTGGGCGACGGCCACGGGGCTGGAACTCGGCATCTCCCAGGGCAACGTCCTCAAACTCACCTACAATAACGTGGCCATGGACGCGCCGGCCAGCTGGGGGGCACTCCTTCGCCTGCCGCGCCGCGTCGTGGCCCTCTATCATCCATAGGAGGCCATGACCATGGCACTGCGACTTTCCACCGGCCTGCGCAACGGGATGCTCGGAACGAGCGCGGTCAAGACTCTCATGCAAAACGGCGTCATCGACGTCTATTCCGGCGTGCAGCCGACGACGGCCGACGATGCGGAGAACGGCACCAAGCTGTTGCGTATCACCGTGGCGTCGGGCGCCTTTACCGCCGGCACGGCCGCCAACGGCCTGAATTTCGGCACGGCGGCCGACGGAGCGATCGCCAAGACTTCGGACGTCTGGTCTGGCGTGGCTATTGCCACCGGCACGGCGGCCTGGTTCCGCTTCTACGCCAACGACATGACCACCGGAGCCACCACCACCGCCGCCCGGTTCGACGGCTCGGTCTCCACCTCCGGCGCCCAGCTCAACATGAGTTCCACGGCCGTCACCTCCGGCGCGACCACCACCATCGACAGTTTCACTTTTACCATGCCGGCGTCCTAGACCGGCGGAAGAGCTGCCATGACCAACATTCTGGCCGGCCTGTACGGGTTCAAGCCCACCGATACGTTCCTCGGGTGTGAGTTCACCGGGGACGAACAGGCCGGCCAGTTGCGCATGGGCCATGTCCGCAATGCGCTGCAAACGCTCCAGTACGTCAATAAGCAGGATTTGCAGGTGTACGATCATACCGTCCAGTTCGACGACGGCACGGTCGTCACCGCGCATCGGATGTTCGGCCAGTATTCGGCGGACGTGCATGTGCCGCATACTGGCGGTCTCAAGCCAGGCCAGTTCTACTGGATTCCGGGCTGCGTGGCGCGGTATGATTGCGTTAAAAATGGGAAGAACTGCATCCCTAATGGAGTATTGAAAGGGGAAGAATGTGCATTCGGGAATGCCATCCACACGGCATCCAGAGTCGAGGTAGGATTGCCGTCTTGTGGTGTTGCCCCTGACGGCTCAATTATCAGGGATTATAAAGTTCTCGTTCTGCCTGGGAACACGGCGGAAGCGATAACGTTGGACTCTGGCATCACGTTTCCTGATGATCATATTCCATCAAGCGGATCGTTTTCCATTTCATGTGTCGTAAGATTAAATGAAGAAATTGTTATGGATTATTCATTTTCTGAAAAAACGGACGAGCTTGATTGTGGTTATACGATTTGGAATCCGGTCAAACCCCGCGTGCTGACATCCACCGATGGTGTAAGTTGGCTGGTGACGGAACCTGGGAGCATCTGTCCATTAATAGGCTTGCATATTCCGTCGCGATTTTCAAATCATTATGTTACTCGTACCGATCCATGGCCTGATTGCAACAAGAATTTTGTTACCCATGCATATCCTCGTATCGGCTATCGGGAAATGGGAACTCTGTCCGCTGACGAGCCGCTTCTTACCACAGACTATTCTGGAGATTCTCCGTATTGGGACAAGGTAGTAACGGGGAAATTAAAAACATATGAAGGGGAATATACAGATTTTTGGGAAGAAAATAAAGAAATAGAAAATTCAGCACCATATTATTCATTCTGCAAGTGGAGAACGCCATATAAAAGAGACTATCCTAACAATACGAGAGTGGTAACGACTGACGAAGACAATAATAATTATTATGGGGATGTCTATTCTTTTGAATTTGAAAAAAAAGAAGTAACTGTAGATGGTAAGGTAACAGGGTCAAATGCTACAATAGGGTCGAATGTGACGATCCAAAATATTTCAGGAACTGTAGAATATGTTAATTATATATATAACCATGAAGACCCCCCTGTAGTTATTTCGACAAAAATAGGTTTGATAACATTTACTGTGTTCACTTTTAAAGATTATCAATATAAAAAATATATATATAAATCAAATAAAAAAGTTACTTTCGGAACCCAGCCATTCCCAGTCTGCCACCCGGGGGGATATGGTATTGGAATAAATTACTGTGGACTTTTTTTTTACAACGGGAATCATATTTTGGCTGGAAAAATAAATGATTTTGAATCAGAATATGGATGTGATACTATTGTGTCTGGTGAGTTAGATATAGGTGAATTGTATCATGTCTGTATGACATATGAACAGACCAATAGCGATGGAGATAACTCTGGGTTAACTCAATTATATATTATGAAGCTTGGCGACGATACTGTTTTTTTGACGGCAGGGAAACAATCGGGAGCTGCCTTTCAGAATTATGACGGCTGGGGAACTGAGCTCCCATGGAAGACTGGAGCGGATGGGTGGTACTATGCTCCGGGAAAAGACAGTCCGTCCACTGATTGGGATTGTTCGTGGACGTATTCCGCCAATATGGACATTGTATTGCCCCGTTTTTATCATCACGCCCTTTCAAAAGCAGAGATACAACTTTTAACAAAAGAAGTATTTGGCGGTGTTTTCGTGGCGGATGATTTTGAGGCAAAGAGATTGATAGCGAAAGGTATGACCCCGGTGAAGGTTTGATTCTGTACTGGGTTCCAACCAATCACCGTATAGGCAGTTAATAATTATGGAATTACTCAAAACATATTATGATAACGACGGGAAAATAACGCTTTCCCCGCAAGATATGACGGCAAGGGAATTTTATAGAGACTACCTTGCCGTCCATACTTTTAACGAAATGTTTATTGGTTGTCCGCAACAGAACAACATTGAAAAGATTAGCACGTCAAATGGATTTATAGATAGATGCGGAAACACGGCTGGAGCAGAAGTAATAGGTCGGTGTAGCGATTATGATGCTGTCGTTTCGCAAGGAGAGTGTGGAAGTAGCATCATTCAGGCGGTCGGTAGTTTTTTTAATTATGGCGATATAACTATATACAATAGTATATATGAAAATTATGTTGGGAAAGAAATAAGATTAAGATCTAGAGTAAAATCAGCGGACACTGCGTATGATTCTAATATTATGAACGAAGAACAATTTACCGTAATTTTTAACTCATACGCAACGCAATCAAACCCATATTGTTCTACTATTTATTTTTCTATGGGTAATAGAGTGGAGACCTATGCAAATTTTGAAGGGTATCCGCAAAAAACAAAGCTTTGGCTGACAGATGATTCTAAGGCAATAGACGGACAATGGCATACCTGGGAAGTGCGGGCGAACCTTTCGACAAAACTCATGTCCATGCTTTTAGATGGCGTAGTAATCAAAAGTTCTACTTATACAGAGCCAACGTTTTATGAAAGTGACAGCTGGAATGGAAACAACCTATGGGATAAAAATAGGAACTATATAAATTTATACTGGGTATTAATGGGTGGAAGACGTTCTGTATCTTCCATTGCATTAGAATATTTTCAACTTGAGGTTGTGTAATGAAATTCAAGTACCCACAATCTGTATCTTGCCGATTTGATGGTTTTCCTCATCGGATTGAAATCCGTTGCGGGAGAAATATATCCGAATTGTCGAAGTTATTTTCATTTGGGAGTAAATTAACTCTTACACAAACCACGAATAGTGGACAAGAGATGGGGTGGATGCCTGACCAAAATGATTCAAATAGCTACTATGATGCCTGGGTATCTTACGACCAAAGTACGGGAGAAAATACATATATAAAGTGTTACACTGGTATTTCTGACATTAGAATGATATACACAGACACAGGAAGTGACAGTGAGTACACTTTAAAGGTATCCTTCATTGGATACGGATCTTTTTTTACAAAGACGGCAAGCGATCAATATTATTTATTTGATGTGTACAAATCTATAGTCATTGAAAACTCTAACGGAAATAGCGTTGAATTTGGTGATGACTTTATTTGTGAAACAAAAGTGCCTGTCTCGGTAAGTTTGGCTTCTATGTTTAATGTCAAAGCCCCAACCTATAGTTATTCTGATGTTGTAATAGGTTCAATCTCATCAACTGGAACAATATATATTGATGGAGTAGAGTATGTTATCCATAATGGACAAACAATATCTATAAACTCTGTCGCCTCTACTGTTTCAAGTATATCGTACATAAACGGTTGCCTTATAATTTACTAACATGGCTACAATTTTTAATTATATCGCCACAATGGACGCTGTAGCCGTAGACAGTCCTACAGGGAACGGTTTTTGCGCGCTCTCGCAGCCTATTTGTTCGGGGACGGCAACCTGCGGCTGTGTCGGCCTCTGTTCGACCCCATTGCCGACGGTGCTCGGCACGGCGGACTGGGCACCGTTCGGCCGATGCGTCGTCCCGCTGCCCGAGGCCATGGGCACCATGGACGGCTACCGGCCGGGCTGGGGTGAGTGTGCCGCGCCGCTGCCGACCGTTTCCGCCGCCGGGCACGTGTGCATCGAATCGGTGTGCATCGCGCCGCCGGCTTTTGTCGTGGGCTCTACCGGGGCGACCGCCAGCAACGCCGCGCCGAGCCCGACCGTCTATGCCCTGTCCGGCTACGATCGCACGGCCTCCGGGGCGGCCATGGCGCCCCATGCCACTGCCTCCGCCTACACCTGCGGGCTGGATAAGCCCATCGCCAACGCCGCCACTTCGGCGTCCGTGGTGGCGCTCCTGCAGCAGGGCAACAGCACTCTTGCCGATGCGGCGGCTGCCATCTGCGCCGGCTGCACGACGGACGATCAATGCGCCGTGGCCATTGTCCGGTTCGTGGCCGGATTTGCGTATGCGGCGGATAGCACAACCGGCATAGGCGACCGCTGGACCTGCGCCCTGCCGACGCTCGAACGCCATTATGGCGACTGCGAGGACGGCGCCATCCTCATCCAGTCGCTATTGCTGGCCATCGGCATCGACCCGGGCCGGGTCATGACCTGCTTCGGCACGGTCGCCGGAGATACGGCGGGCCACGCCTGGACCATCTACCGCCGCGAATCGGATGAGGAATGGGTGCCGCTGGACTGGACGGATGCGGCCTATCAGACATTGGCGACCATCGACGATGTGCTGCGCATGGTGGACCGGACGGCCGTCTATACGGCCGTTTCGTACATCCTGACCTCCACGGCGTTCGCCGCCATCACCACGGCAAAATGGCTTTTGCGCATCACGACACTGCGCGCCACGGGCGACATGACCGCGCCCTGCCCGGATTCCACGGGTTGGACCAACCTTTCGGCTACGGGCAGTTGCGAGGCCCCGGCCGCCACGGCGGACGGCGTTACCGGCGCATGGGCATCCCTGACCGCGCCGTTGCCGATGGTCGCCGCGACGGCGCATGTCGTGCTGACCGGGCAAGGGGTGTGCGTCGCGCCGCTGCCGACCGTCGTCGCCGGCACGGGCGCGAGCGGCGACTGTACGGCCCCCCTGCCCCAGGTCTCGGTTCTGGCCGGCGCCCGGTGCGACTGCATCGCGCCGCTGCCCGCAGTGACCGCCCAGGCGGCAAGCCGGGCCCTGGTGCAGGGCTCCATGACGGCTCCCGGCCCGACCCTTTCCGCCCACGCCCTGACCGGCATCCTGGGCGCAGGCGAGTGTATCGCGCCGCTGCCGCGCTGCTACGCGTCCGACATCCCCAGCGCCGCCGCCACAGGACGCATGGTCGCCCCGCATCCGCACGTATCGGGGCGCGCCGCCATCCTTTCGACGGCCACGGCGGCGCTCGTTGCCCCGCTGCCCCGCATCGCGGCACAGGCCCGGAGCGCGCCGGCCTGGGCAACGGCCATCCTGCAATACGACGCATCGAGGTTGCCATCGTGAGTGAAAAGACGCTTGGCCTTTCCTACCCGTTCGACACGGGCGCGGTCTCCCAGGTCTCCGGCTGGCCGTTCACGGATTTTTTCGAGCTGGACGGCCGGTTTTACGGGCTGGCCAGCAACGGCGTGTTTGCCCTTGGCGGCGACGACGATGCCGGGACGGACATTGCCTGGACGATGACCGGCCCGATGACGGACGGCGGCAACGAAATGTGGAAGCGGCATCGGGGCGCGACCGTCACCGGCCCGGACACGGACGGCGTGGAGCTGGCCGTGGTCTATGAGTCCGGGGTGTCGCCGGCGGTCGAGGCGCTGGGCGGCGGCAATTTCGCCATCGGCTCCGAGGGGGCCGGCCGCGAGGTGCAGTGGACGCTGTCCGGCACCGGCCCGGCGGCCGTAACCGGCGTGACGATCCGATCCATTTTGCTCGGGCTGCGGCGGAGGGGGTAGGACATGGCAAGCGGATATCTGGATGGAGGATCGGCTTCGTCGCTGGTTAATTCTGCGTTTTTTGATGCCAGCAACAAGGCTTCCTCGGCATTTTCCCAGGCGCAATCACTGATCGGCCAGCTGGCCAATGCCATTAACATTGCCTCCCCGGTGATTTCGACGCCGTCGCAACCCGATATGCCATCGATGGCGAGCATGCCTGGTGCGCCGAGCGTCAACATGCCGACGCTCGGAACGGTCGCAATCGGGAACGCGCCGACGCTGGACCGCATCGACGTGCCGGACGTGCCGATCCCCGCCTTTACCGCGACGGCCCCGAACATCGTCCTCCCCGACATGCCGCACGTCACGGAGCCGGCAGACCCGGGCACGGCCCCGAACATGGACGACGTCAGCCTGCCCAACGATCCCGACATCGTGCTGCCGGACCCGCCGACACTTTCCGCCGTGACGGTGCCGACCTTCACCGATCTGGCGCTGCCGGTTTCGGACGCCGAACGGCCGGACGTGACCATCGACATGCCCGGCAAGCTGTTCGTCTACCAGGCAGGGGAATGGGCCTCCGACCTGCAGCAGACCGTCGAGCAGCAGATCTACGACGGGCTCCTGTCCGGCGGCAACATCGCGGCCATTGCCGGCATCGCGGCCTATATCGAACAGGTGCGGTCCGAGGCGGCCCGGACGCTGCGGATCGAACTGGCCGCCATCCGCGACGGCTGGGCGGCCCGGGGCCTGGACGGTCCGACCGGGGCCGATGCGGACCGGGAGCAGCAGGCGCAATGGCGCTACAGCGATACCGTCAACGAACGCGTGGCCCAGGTGGTCGGCAAGCAGTGCGAGCTGACCGTCCAGCATTTCGAGTTCCTGATCGAGCACGGCATTTCCGCCGTGGGCCTGCGGCTGGATGCCTACAACAAAGCCCAGGACAGGGCATTGGAATCGGCCAAGGCCACGGCCGAGTTCGGCTACCGCATGGTGGACACGCAGATCGCCGTCCACAACCTCCAGCTCGCCCGCTATCAGGCCGATACGACGGCCTACGAAGTCAAGCTCCGGGCCGTCAATACGGTTCTGGAAGACCGGAAGGTGCAGCTGGAAACGGCCAGGGTGCGCGGCGACCTGCGCAAGCAGGACGTGGACGTGTACGTGGCCGAATGCCAGGCGCAGATGACCCGGGTCGAGGTGTTCAAGGCGCAGATACAGGGGGCGCTGGCCAAGATCGAGGCGCAAACAAAAAAAATCGACGCGTTCAAGGCCAAGGTGGATGCGTTCGTCGCCCAGACCAACGCCATGGTGGCCCGCTACAACGCCTGGGCGCAGCAGATCGCCGCCCAAAAAACAAAGGTCGAACTGTATCAGGCCCAAGCCGGCGTCTATGCCACCGAAGTCGGCGCGCAAAAGGTCGCGGCCGACATCGGCGCGACCAAGGCCCAGATTGTGGATGCCCGAAACAAGGGTTCGATCGCACTCTATCAGGCCGGGCTGGAAGGGACGAAAGTCGAGCTGCAACGGCTCATTGCCCAGGTGGACGCCTCCCTGAAAACAGCCACAGCCCAGGTGCAGCTCTATGACGCGTCCGTGCGCGGCACGGCGGCCGAGAACGAATCTCGGCGCGGGCTGGCGGCGCTCCAGGTGCAGGAGTGGGCCACCCTGGCCAGCACATTCGTGGAACAGGCCAAGGTGGCGCTGGAATACGCCCGGGTCAAGGGATCGCTGTCCGAACAGGCGCTCCAGGCCTGTGCCGCGACGGCGGCGCAGCTGGCCGCCTCGGCGCTTGGGTCGCGCCACGCCACGGCCAGCGTCGGATTCAGCGGCAGCACAAGCAATTCGAACAGCTTCAACCAAAATTACAACTACAGTCAGTCCGAAAGCGCCTAACGCAAGGGAGGCAATATGAGTCTCGGTCCCGATTTCAACGAACTGATGCGGAAAAAATACGAGATTTTACAGCAGAACGCCGATGCGAACACGACGAACGCCCAGGCCAATACGCAGAGCGTGCAGCAGCAGCCGCAGATCCATGACCAGGCCAACCAGGCCGCCCTGGCCCGACAGGGGCTCATGAACCAGGGAGCCATGGATATGGAGAACGCCCGGGTGGCCGGCGGGTTGCAGGAACGCAACCTGCTCAACCAGGGGGCGGCCAATGTGGCCGACATTACCGGGAACTACGGACTCCAGTCGCATCTGGCCTATGCCAACGCCCGGGTGACGGCGGCCACCTCGCCGGAGTTCGGGGCCATCCGTGACGAGATGGGCAATATCGTGCCGTATGCCAAAAACCAATCAGGACTGGATTATCTCAATTTGCAACAGCAGGCCAAAACGCCGCCGGCCTTGCCGAACGGACTGGGCAGCTATGCGACCGAAGCCGGGACGCCGAACGCCGGCTATGGCCTGGGCCTCAATCCGAACCGTTACGGCAACTCGGGGATGTAATCCATGCCAGTCGATCTCGCCAAGTACCGCTCCGATAATGCGGAGTATTACGGCAAGGACGCCGGTCTTGCCGATGTGGCCCAGGATCTGTACCAGCGGTCCGGCGCGCCGTCTGCCGGCGTCAGCTTCGACGATTTTTCCCAGAAGGAAGGACTCACGGACCAGCTGGCCAAGGAAGCCGGCACGGCGCCGCAACCGGCGCCTTCGTCCGGATTCGGCTTGGGGGATGTTTTGCGGACCATCGGCGCGCCGGGCCTTGTCGAGAATTATGTCGGGGCCGTGAAGCCTCGGGCTCCCGGCACGCCGCCGCCCGAGGAGCCGGCCTACGCGCAATTTATTCGCGGCGGCATGAACGAGACCGACGCCAATGGCCAGCCCAGGCCGACCCTGGCCCGCTATGCCGGCGGTCTGTGGGAAGGACTCAAGGGCGGCCTCAAACAGATTCCAGCCGCCGGCGAGGCCAACAAGGTTCTCGACACGTCGTTTTTCCAGAACCCCGGCAACGACGTCGTCAGCTGGTATCAGCAGGGCGCCGTGCCGTTCGCCCACCGGGTGGACGAGCTGACCAGCGGCGGCATGGACTACGAGCCGGCCATCCGGCAGGCCGGCACGGAATGGAGCCAGGGGCAGAAACAGTCCTGGCAGGAAACCGGCCAGGGCCTGAACGCGGTCTTGCCCGAGAACCCGGCCTTTTCCGGCCGTTCGTCCGGACGGGTGGAAAGCGCCATGCGCGGTCTGGCGGAGTTCGCGCCGTCCATGGGCGCCGCCATGCTCAACCCCGGCTTGGGCCTGGGCATGACCTACGCACAGATTGCCGGCGGCCAGTACCAGCAGCTCAAAAACGAGGGCGTGCCCGAGGAACGGGCCGCCCAGGCCGCCACGAGCAGCGCGCTTGTCGAAGCGCCGCTTTTCGCCGCCTCGAACCTGTTCAACCTGCGCGTGCTCGGTCGGGCCTTCGGCGCCAACCCGCTCGGCATGAAGATCGGCCAGGCCGTGGCCGGCGCGAACTCGGCCGGCGTCGTCGGCGCGCTGTCCACCCTGCCCCAGGACGTGTCCGAGACCTGGGCAAAAAATCCCGACATGACCCTGTCGGATGCCGTCAAGGCTGCCGGCGCGCGTTGGACCGATACGACCGATGCCCAGGGCAATGTCCAACCCGGCCTGTTGTCGAAAATGTACGAGGGTTATATCGGCAACGCCCTGGGGGCCGGCCTGATGCACGGGGCCGGGCTGGGGGCGGGCGCGGCCTGGAACTGGGCGCATACGCCGGATGCCGTGGTGGAGGGACGCCGGGCCGCCGGTGAATTTGCCGACGCCTATGTCGGGGCGCTCCAGGATACCGTGAAAAACGGCGAGCTGGGCAACCTGTCCGACGCGGATCTGGCGGCCGTCTACAATCAGGCTGATCAGCTCTATCAGGGCGGCGACAAGCGGCTCTATCAGCCGTTGCTGGAACTCAACGCCGAGCAGCTGCGGCGGCAAAACGAGGCGCGGGGCTTTCCGCTGAACGAACTTGAGGCGGAGCAGCCCGCGCCGACGGAACAACCGCCGGCCAACCCTCCGGCCGCGCCGGCCGGGGCGGAACCGCCGGTTGCCCCGGCACCGACCGGGGCCGAACAGGTAGCCGCAGCCAAGGCCGGCCAGCCGGTGGTCATCCCTTCCGGCGAAGAGGCACCGGCTCCGGCCATTCCCGAGGATCTGACCGGGCTGGCCAAGACCGACCTGAACGATCTGGCGGCATCGGTCGGCATCGAGCGGCCGACGCGCATCAAGCGGGACGACCTGGTCGAGCAGCTTCTGCAAAAACGCCAGGAGCAGACGCAGCCGGAAACCGCGTTCGCCCCGGCTCCCGAGGCCATGGAAACGCCGCTCGCCGAAGCCGGAGCAGCGCCGGAACCGATCCCGCCGGCCGCGCCGATTCAGAGGCAGGAAGCCCAGCCGGCGCAGGAAACGCCGCTCGCCGAAGCCGGCGAACAGCCGGCGGTCGAAAACGCACAACCGCAAGGAGAGAACAATGCCGCAGCAGTACGAAACGATCAGGGACAAGCTCATGCAACAGGGCAAGAGCCGCAAGGAAGCGGAGGCCGCGGCGGCGGCGATCTACAACAGCCGGCATCCGGACAACCCGGTGGGGCCGAATTCGGACCGACCGAAACGGCAGGGCAACAAATCGGGCCGGTAACGGCCCGGCCTTCCCCGGATCGCCGTATCGACCAGGTGTCGCGCCGACGCTGGGCCGATATGTCCGACGCCGAAAAGCAGGCGGCCCATTTCACGGACCAGTTGACCGGCCTGGGCAACAAGAACGCCTACGACGAGCGGGTGAATTTCCAGCCCGATACCCAGGTGCCCCACGCCGCCATCGACCTGGACGGCATGAAGTTCGTCAATGACACCTATGGGCATCCTGCCGGCGATACTTTTTTGGGTGAGGTGGGGAAGGTCTTCCAGGACATGGCGGCCAAACATGGCGTGGATGCCTACCGGACCGGCGGCGACGAGATCACACTTCTTGCCGATCAACCGGAAAAATTAGCCAAAGCGCTTGACGATGCTCGGTCCTGGTCTGATAACAACAGCATACAGATTCCCACGGACAAGGGGCCGGTCACGATAGACCTCTCCTTCAGCGCGGGAATAGGAGCCAACAGGAGCGAAGCCGATGGCCGACTCTACGAAGACAAAAGGCAGCGCCGCGCCGCTGGACTCGCCGCCGAGCGAGGCCATGAGCCCGGACGACGCCATGGCCTGGATCAGGCGAACGGGGGCCAAAGTAACGGGGCCGGCCAGAGTGGTGCCGAAGAAGTCGGCGGTAACGGAACCGTCGCCCCAGCCGATTTCGAATCTGCAATTGCCCACGCTGGAAGCGATGAACTGGAACGACCCGGAAACGGGCTTCCAGGTGCTCAAGGCGATAGCGGCCCTGCAGGAGCCGCCGGAAGCCAGCGACGTGCCGTCGGTGCCGCAGTAGCCGTTGCCCGCGAAGGCGGCGCGGACGCGGCCCGGTACGAGATCCGGGAGGCGTCCGACCTCATTCCCTCCCATGATGTCGGCAGGAATTTCGCCAAGAACCCCGACTATCCGAAATCCGTCCAGGAGCGGCCCTACCACTCCGACCAGGGCGAACAGCAGAAAGTCACCCGCAACGCGGCCGATCTGGACCCGCGTTATCTCATCACCGACAATCCCGACGCCGTGAACGGGCCTCCCGTGGTCACGGCCGCCGGCCACGTGCTGGGCGGCAACTCCCGGACCATGAGCCTGCAACTGGCCTATGCCGAGCATCCCGAGAAGGCGGAAGCGTACCGGCAGGACTTGAAGGCCAAGGCGGCGTCCTTCGGTCTCGATCCCCAGGCCGTGGACGGGTTCAAGGAGCCGGTGCTGGTCCGGACGCTCGACGCCCAGCCGGACCAGGGCGGCATGGCCCGGCTGTCGCGGCTCTACAACCAGACGTCCATGCAGGGACTGGACGTCAAGGCCGAAGGCGTGTCGCGCGGCCGGATGGTCTCGCCGTCCACGCTCTCCTCCCTGTCGGCCGGACTGGAGCGGTTCGACACGTTGCGCGAATACATGGGCAATCCGGCCTCGCGCGCGCTCATCGACCACCTGGAAGCGGACGGCGTGCTGGAACGGACCCAGCTGGCCCGGCTGACGGATGCCCGGACCGGGCTTTTGAACGAGGACGGCAAGCGGCTGGTGGAAAACGTGCTGCGCGGCCGGGCCGTGCCGGACGGCGACGTGCTGGCGGCGGCCAAGCCGGCCATATTGCAAAAAATCGACCGGGCCTTGCCGCATGTGGCCGTGGTGCAGGCCCGGGGCGGCAAGTGGGATCTGACCGACGTGCTGCGCCAGGCCGTGGACCAGCTGAACCGCTTCCAGGCCTCCGGCCATGACCGGCTGGACACCTATTTCGGCCAGGGATCGCTGGTGCCGGACGCGGCCAAGGACAACCCGGCCGTGCGGGCCATGGCCTATGCCCTGCAGAAAATGGGCCCCAGGCAGTTCGAGAAGGCCTGGGAACGCTACGCCAGCTATGCCCGCGCCTCGAAGCCGGACCAGGGCGTGCTGGCCGGCGTGCCGGTCAAGGGGCCGGGCGAGGCGTTCCGGGCGAGCTTCACCACGGATGGCGAAGGGAAACCGGGATTGCGCTTTCAGCGGACCTGGCAGGGCTCCCCGACTCGCGGCATCGAGCGCATGGACGACGCCTACCTCGGTACGGGAGAAGGTGGCCGGAAAGAGACGGAGAACGACTACTCCGGGGCGTATGGGTGGGGGCATTATTCGGCGCAAAAAAGAGGGACGGCGGAGTGGTATCGTGACAAGATAACGAAAGGGAAGAACGTCTCTATAGATGGGATAAGTTTTGATTTTGATAAGGGCGGTTTCGGCTGGAGCCCTGATATAGGGAAAGATGTTGTTCCAGATGTTTATAATAACGAAGTTAAAAAATTAGCGGCTTACGAAGTATATTCCAACCGGAGCAAAGATGACGCGGTAACTTCAGCGAGAAATCGATATGAGCAGGCATTGTCTGATATGAGGTTGGGCCCCCCTGACTTTTACCGTGATGTGTACGATCTTGTCCAAACAAGATATGATGATTTCAAAGTTAAAAAAAACAGTCAACTCTACCAACTCGAAGTGCCTGATCCCGACAAGTTACTTGATTGGGAAAAGCAACTTAATGAACAGCCTGAATCTGTCAAAGAAAAATTAAACAAATTAGGCTTTCAGACTGAACCAGACAATTTAGTCAGCGTCGTTCCAAGTAAAAAGAAGGGTTGCTTTGCGGTAGAACAAACAGACAATAAGTATGGATACAAACGCCGAGTGTTTAAATCAGAAAAAGAGGCAATAGATACAGCGAATTTCATCAATACCATGACTATACCAACAGGGGAAATGGTATACGAAAAACTTTCAAGAGAATTGGGGTCTGCCAAGGCCGCCTCGCAATACCTCGATTCCATCGGCATCCCCGGGCACCAGTACCTTGACGCGGGCTCTCGCGGCGCAGGCGACGGCTCGCATAACATCGTCACCTATGCGGACAAGCATATCGACATCACCGGGCGGTTCCGGCGGGCCAACGAAGACGAGGACGGAAGAGTCCCCGGTTTCTATTCGCAGATGGGCAAGGTGCTGGAAGCCAAGCTGCCGGGCAAGGGACCGGGCGGCCAGCTCATGGCCATGATCGACAACATGGCCCGGCGCGGCGACTTCAAGAAGGAAGAGCTGGACTGGTCCGGCCTGCGCGACTGGCTGGCCGAACACAAGGGCGAGAAGCTCGCCAAGCAGGACGTGCTGGATTATCTGCGGGAAAATCAGGTTGAGCTGCAGGAAGTGATGCAGGGTGCGCCACGAACGCTTGATCCGCAGGAACTGGCCCCCGGCTATCGCATGGAGCAACTGCAAAATGGTCGCGTTCTGGCGACCGATCCTTCCGGAATGCGGAGTTCCTTTGATACGCGAGAAGACGCCTACAATTATTTGAATGAAAGATATCAACGAGCCCAGGGTGATGATACAAAATTTAAGCAATATAAGACACCCGGTGGTGAGAACTATCGGGAAATGTTGTTGACGTTGCCGGCGAAAAAGGCGTCTGGATTTGGAATTTTCAGGCCAGGCGGGGAGCGCGTCATTTCACCAGACTTTAAAACAGTTCGGGAAGCTGCCGAGTACATATCATGGAATGAGTGGCCGGCTGATTTTGAGGTTCGCCCTGTAATAATGAACGGGGAAGATAACTACAGCTCCCCTCACTGGGACGAGCCGAACGTCCTGGCCCATGTCCGTTTCGATGACCGCACCGGCCCGGATGGGGAAAAGATTCTCCATATCGAAGAGGTGCAGAGTGATTGGCACCAGCAGGGACGGAAGAATGGCTATCAAGCCGAGATGCCCCAGGAAGAGAAGCCGGGCTGGGATACATTCCCTGGTGGCACAACCAATAGTGGCCCCGTTCCCGACGCCCCGTTCAAGACTTCCTGGCCCATGCTGGCCATGAAGCGGATGCTCCGCTACGCGGCCGAGAACGGCTACGACAAGATTACCTGGACCACCGGCAAGCAGCAGGCCGAGCGGTATGACCTGAGCAAGAAAATTCAAAGCCTGGAAGTCCGGCCGCTCAAGGATGGTACGGGAAAATTTACTGTCTATGCGAATGGTAAATTGCTGCAACATGCCACTCGTGACAACCTTTCCGATATCATCGGCAAGGAAATGGCGCAGAAAGCTCTTGGTGATATAGATGCCGGGAAAGATGCCGATTACAGCGGTCTCGACCTCAAGGTCGGCGGCGAAGGCATGTCCGGGTTCTACGACAAGATCCTGCCGGCCGAGGTCGGCAAGTACGTCAAGAAGTGGGGCGCGAAGGTCGGGAAGGACGAAATCTTCGAAAAGCCTGTCGGTGATGCCGACGCCATGGCCAGGGAGCGATTCGAAGAGGATTGGAATCGCCCACATTCGGATTTGCGTGCGGACTGGACGCGAGAACTTCCTGACGGCATGACCGAGGCTGAGGCCAAGGAAGAGGCTTGGCAGGAGTATCAGGCAGACTATTGGGATGCCGGCCGACAGGACCAGGAAGATCGCATACATGACGCCCAGTATAACGGCACGGCGCATGAGGTGTGGTCCATCGACATCACCCCGGCCATGCGGGAATCGGTGCTGTCCGAGGGCCAGCCGCTGTTCCGGCGCGGCGCGCCGACGGACGCCGGCCTGGATGCCCCGGCGCTGCGCGAGGCACTCAGGCCGGCCATGGACAAGCTGCCCGGCGCGGGCGGCAAGGTGGATCTCTATCCGACCGAGGCCGACATGCCGGCGAACCTGCGCCAAGGCATCGAAGAGGCCGGCCTGTCCGGGCAGTTTCGCGGCGTCTACGATCCGGATACCGGCCGCATCGCCTTCGTGGCCGCCAATATCCCGGACGCCAAGGCGGCCCAGCGCGGCTATCTGGATTTTCTTCTGCGCCACGAAGGGCGACACGCCGGCTTCGATACGATTTTCGGCGGGGCCGACGCCCGTGAATCCTGGTTCGAGCAGGCCTCGCGCTCCATTCCCAACCCGGTCGGGAAATGGCTGGAACGTAACGGCATGGACGCGACGCCGGCCAACCGGGCCGAAGCGGCCGAGGAGATCATTGCGTCCTGGGCCCGGGAAGGCACGGCGCACCGGCTGGTGGACAAGGTCATCGCCAAGATGGCCGAGTGGGTGCGGACGGTCTTCCCGGACCTGAAACTGACCAAGGCCGAGCTGCGCCAGATGCTGGCCCGGGCCGACGACTGGGCCGAGGGCAAGGGACTCTCCTTCGTGGGTGCGCCGGAAGCGGCGACGCCGGGCTTTGGCGCGGCCGCGCCGGCCTTTGCCCGGGACGACAATCCCTTCCGCTTCCGTCGCATCTCCGAGGAGGAACGCGACGCCGCAGCGGACAAGAGCGGCGTGCTCGACCATGTCCGGCGCTGGGCCCAGGGCGTGGATCGCGATCTGGACCCGGCGGCCGATCCCGTGCGCTACGGCAATGGCATGCTGTCGCGTTTGGAAGAGGCGAACTATGACGCCAGTCTGGCCGGGCGGCGCACCATCCGCGACATCCGGCGCATGGTCGGCGGCGGGCGCGAGGCGGCCGGTTTCGGCGTAGCCGTGACCGATGCCAAGGATTCGCCGGAAGCGCGGCTACTCGATAAGGCGCTCATGATCTATCGCGACAGCAAGATCCGGCCCGAGGCGGTGCCCGAGTTCAAGGACTGGGCGGCCGGGGTGCAGGCCGATCCCAAGGTCTCGACCCAGGACAAGCTGGCGGCCAGGGAATGGCTGCCGGCGGTCGAGCGCATGGAGCAGCTTTCGCCCGAGGAAAAACAGTACGCGGATACGGTGCTGGACCAGGCCTTCAAGGACGTCGGCTACCGGGCCAAGATGATCGGCGTCATTTCTGCGCCCATCGAAAACTACGTGCGCCGGGCCTGGGATATCGATCCGGGCAAGGATGCACGGTTGCCGGGGCTGGCCGGAACGGGCCTCAAGAGCTTCACCACGGCGTCCATGCAGCGCAGCCTGCCCACCATCCTGGACGGCATCATGAAGGGCTACGATCCGCGCATCAAGGGCGTGTCGCAGTCCCTGGAGCAGATCAGCCGGGAGATCGGCCGCATCGAGGCCACGAAAAAGACCGTCAACGAGCTGAAAAAGATCACAGACGAGGACGGCACGCCGCTGGTGACCACGGAAAAACGTGACGGTTACGTGAAGCTCGACGATCCGAACTTCCAGGTCTGGCGCTGGTCAGGAGATGTCAAAAGCGCCGTTTCCCGGGAGCCCGGCATGGAGGTGACCAATCAGGGACGGAAGGTGTTCATGACACCGCCGAAGGATCTGCCGCGCGGCGTCAAAGCGACCGATGTTCTGGAGAAGGTGCCGCTCTACGCCCAGGCGGACGTGGCCGACGTCCTGAACAAGATGACGGCCGTGGACAATTTCACCGGCAAGGTGCCGGGTCTGCGGGCGCTCATGGACGCCAATGGCCGCATGAAGCGGACCATCCTGACGCTGTCGCTGTTCCACCACATTTCCGAATCGTCGTCGTGGATGCTCGGCGTCAACCACGGCGGCGAGTGGAACCCGATCACGGCGTCCCGGAAGGGCAACGAGGCCATCGAAAACGATGATCCGACCGTCCGCCTCGGCGTGCAGCACGGGCTTGTCCTCGACGTGAAACAGGACTGGGGCGAGATTTCGCGCGGCCGGGGCTGGATCGAACGCGGGCTTCGCGCCGCCGGGCTGGGCGATGTGGCGGAAACGGGCGTGCAGTTGCAAAAGGCCGGGGAACAGTACCTGTTCGGCCAGTTCATCACCGGCATGAAGGCCAGAGCCTTTCAGCTGGAATACGCCCAGGCCCTGAAGGCCCACCCCGAACGGACGCCCGAAGCCCTGGCCGCCGCCGTGGCCCGCAACATCAACGAGAACTTCGGCGGCCTCAATTACCGGCGCATGGGGCGCAATCCGACGGTGCAGAACCTGGCCCGGCTGTTCCTGCTGGCCCCCGACTGGACGGAATCCAATTTCCGCAACTTCTTCGCCATGGTGCCCGGCGACCGGCTGAACAAAGCCATCGATCGTGTGCTCGGCGGCATCCCCTCCCCGGCCGGCGTTCCCGAACAGGCCCGAGGACTGTGGGCCCGGGTGCTGTTCCGGACCGTGGCGGCCACGGCGGCGGCCAATCTGCTGCTCAACTGCTGGACGCACAAGGACCGGGAAAACCTGGTCAAGTTCTACAAGGATTCCTTTACTGATTGGGAACAGGCCCGGCGACTCAACTGGACCGGCGTCATGCTCGATCCGCTCTACCGGATGATCGGCATCGACCTGGGCAAGGAGCACCGGACCCTGACCCTGCCGGTGCATTACCTGGACCCGCTCAAGCTGGCCACGGCCCCGGATCTGACCATGAAGGCCAAGGCCGCGCCGCTGGTGCGCTGGGGCGCGAACTTCATGACCGGCACCGACTATGCGGACCGGCCGTTCACCGGAGTGGGGGAATTCGCCACCACCGGCAAGACGGTGGCGGCGAACCACTTCGCGCCGAAAGAGCCGTTTTTCAGCCGGTTGCCGGCCACCCTGGTCAATTCGATCCTCGGCAATGCGCCGGTGCAGGTGGCGGATCTCTACAAGGCCGGCGTCGGGGAACTCGACCCGGCGACCGCCGTCGGCCAGGCGGCCGGTATGCGGCTGGTCAAGGTAACGCCGCCGAACTGGAAGGGGGACTATTCCCGGGAGCATCAGGGCATTCTCGACGACTATTCCCGGGCCGTGAAAAAGGGATCGCTCACCGACGCGCAGAAGGCCGCTTTCATCGGCCGGGTGAAGGACTACAACGCCCGGGTGCGGCAGACGATTGCCGAAAACGGCCTGACCAAACGGCAGGCGCCGCCGCTGTTCAACGCCAACTGGGCGGTCGAGGCGGCCAACCGCGTGGCGCGGGCTGCTCGGCCGCCCGAGGCGTTCAAGGAGCCGAAGCTGACCGAGGACGCGGAACTCGAAAATTCGCTGCATCCCTTCTACGCGGTGGCCCAGGCCTACACGCTGGCCCGGGAACGGTTCGACGCCCTGAAAGAGGCCGGCCAGTACGACGCGGCGAACAGCCTGCGATCGGCCGTGAAGCTGCCGCTCCTGGAACGGCAGGTGGCGGCGGTGCGCGAGGTGCGGGCCGAAATGACCCGGGTAAAGCGTATGCAACTCCCCGACGAGAAAAAGCGGCAGCGGCTGGCCCTGCTCCAGGCCCGGGAGGCGCGGTTGATGGATCGGGCGGCGCAGGTGGGCGGACCGTTGGCGGAGCAGGTCCGGACTGTCATCGGCGACGCGGCGACACGGTCGCAGCCGGGGCCGCAACCGAACATTCCCGCGCCGGCGGCCACGATCCCGGCCGAGGACATGGAGCCGAGCCGGGCCCGGCGTACGGCCGGCGAAATTTGGGATTGATGCCGCGTCGGAGGGTGGAGTAGGATTGACGCGACCGGGAAGCGGCGGGCGCAAGGGAACGGCGGGCGGCCAAACCTTTGCGAGGAGCTTCCCCATGGCCGATCTGATCTACACGAAATTCAAGACGAACCTGGGCAACGGCACCTTCGACATGGATGCCGATACGTTCAAGTGCGCCCTGCTGACGGACGCCTACACCCCCGACGCCACCGACGAGGTGTTTGCCGACCTCTCGGGCGAAGTGGCCGGCACCGGCTACACGGCCGGCGGCAAGGGGCTCTCCAACGCCACCTGGACCACCTCCGGCACCACGGCCGTCCTCGATGCCAGTGATCCGTCCTGGACCGAGGCCACCATCACGGCCCGGTACGCCGTGATCTACAAGCTGGGCACGGCCAACGGCAAGGCCAATCCCCTGGTCTGCCTGCTCGATTTCGGAGCGGACAAGGGGGTGACCTCGGGCACGTTCGCGGTCAATTTCAATGCCTCGGGCATCCTGGTTTTGAGCTAGCCCGTGGCCTGGACGAACGCCGAGACCGCCTGGGTCGGCTACGACGCGGCGTGGGAGCCGGTTTCGGCCGGCTTTGCCGTGGCGGCCGCCGCCCTGACCGCAACCGTCCTGCCGGCAACGGGGGCGGGGGCGGTCAATTGCGCCGTGGCGACGGTCCATGCCTCGCTCGGAGCGCAGTCCGCGACGGGGACGGCCGTTGTCGCGGCCGTCCCCGTCGGCACTTCGGCCTGCCTGGCGATCTCACCGCAACCTGTAGGGGTCATTTCGGCCACCTCGGCCTGCCCCGATGCGGCGGCCATGGCGCTGGCGGCCGGAGCGGCCACGGTCGAACAGCTCGTGACGGCACAAGCCGGCACGGTCGAAAGCGCCCTTTCGTCGCTGTCCCTCCAGGCGTTTCCGACTGCCCTGGCTCCCGCCGGGGCGAGTCTGCTTTCCGCCTCGCCGCAAACGGCGACGGCGGCCATTGCCGCAATGGGCCCGCGCCTGTCGCGCTGGACGGATTTCGCGATTGCCTGGCTCGACTACGATGCCCGCTGGACCGATAACGATACCGGCACCGAACAGGTCGCGGCGGGCGTGGCGGTCTGTGCGCTTTCCCTGACCGTACTGCCGGCGACGGCGGGCATTTCGGGCGGCGTGACGATTGCCTCGGTGGCGACGGCCACGTTGTACCTCGATGCCGCCACGGCTGCCGCAGGAGCCAGGACCGTTGGCGCGGGGTCCGGCGTCGCGGCCGGGATCTCGCCGGCGACGGCAACGGCTGTCCCGGTGTCCGACGCGGTCGCGCCGGTTGCCCAGACAGCCCTCTCGCCGGGTACCGCCTCGGCCCGACCGTTCTGCGTCGCGCCTGCACGAGCGGAACCCATAACCATAACCGCCCCTCCGCTTGCGGTGACGACAACCGATGCCATCGTGGCGGCCGTCGGAACGGTGGCATGCGCGATCTCTGCCGGGAATCCCACGGCGGTTCCTGCGACAATGGCGGATGTTGCCGCAACCGGCCTGACGCTGGCCGTCCTGGGCGCGGGTATTGCGGCAGGGAACCGGGCGGATTGCGCCGTGACAACGGCCGGATTGCGGGCGACGGCGCTGCCGGCCGGCGCGACATGCGGTTGCGTGGCTTCGCTGGATGCCGTGGATTGCGCCCTGGCGGCGCAGGCGGCCAACGGGGCGCCTGCCGTCAACATCGTTGCTGCCGGCGTCTTCCTGGTGCTCTCCGCCGGAGCCCCCGGCACGAGCAGCTTTTCCGTTGCCCGGCCGGAGACGGCCGCAGCCGCGCTTCGCCTCGGGGCGGCATTGGGGGCGCCACGGGTCGATAGAGCGGCCCCTGTCCACAACCTTATATTTGGAGTCCAGCCGGCGACGGCAACGGTCGCAACCGTCGCCCCGGGAGCGGCGGCCGCGCTGACGCTTGCGCTCCAGGGGCTGGCGTCGGTCGGCACGGGAAAATACGAGGTCTGGCGGTATGTCTCGTCGCTGGCCGTGACGGATCGATTCGTGGCGCCGCTGCCGGTTGGTATGCGTTTTGATGCTTCCCCGGTCCTTACGGCCATGCTGCGCGCTCCGTTGCCCGAGACGCTTCGGTATAACGCCCCAATGCCGCAAACAGCGCGATTCAAAACGAAAATTACAGTCGAGCAGACATAGGACAGGTCATGGACAAACCGTATGTCGATACCATTGGGTTTCTGGTTGTGGCGGACTGCCAGCAGGACGTTTCCGGCGCGACGGGGATTGCCTTTCGCATCCGCAAACCGAGCGGCGTGGAGATCGTGCGCACGGCGGCCGATGGCGTGGCCACCTGCGTCATCGACGGCACGGTGCGGGGCATCAAATACGCCACCAAAACCGGCGACCTTTCCGAACCGGGCCCGTATAAAATTCACGCGTTTCTGACGTTGGGCGACTGGACCGGCCCCGGCGAGGTCGGGACGCTGACCGTCCGGCCGCTGTACGCCTAAGGGGGGAGCCATGAGCATTGCCGCCACCTATATCGACGCCACGACGCTTTCCGCCACCACGGACGCCAAGGGCAACACGGATCTGCGGGACCAGTGCGCCGTGGGCACGAAAATCCGGGCCGACTGCGGCGCGGAAGGGTACAAATACGGGGTGGTTTCGGACGTCAGCTACAGCGACCCGACCACCACGATCGTCCTGTCCGGGGCCGGTCTGACCAGCAACCTCATCGGTTTCGATCACGGCAACGACACGGCGGATTCGCTTCCCACGCACGGGCATACCGGCCCGGCGGACGGGGGGCTGATCGCGTCGGGCACGCAGTTCGCCACGTGCTCCAGTGCGTCGGATGCGGCGGCCAAGGTTGCCGCGCTCTCCGGCTTTGCGCTGCAGACGGGGGCGTGCGTCTCCGTGCTGTTTGTCAATGAAAATACCGTTGCCGACGCTGTCACACTCAACGTCAATGCCACCGGCGACATCCCTCTCTATGACGCCGGGGGGCAGGCCGTGGGCGCGACCCATCCGGCCTATTTCCCGGCGGGCTCCCGAATTGCCTTTGTCTACGATGGCAGCCATTGGCTTTACGAGCGGCGGATCGTCGAAAGCTATGTCAATGGCACCTCGTGGTATCGCGTCTACGCCGACGGCTGGATCGAACAGGGGGGCAGGCTGACCGGCATCGCGGACTCCACGGAATCGACCTTGACGTACTTGAAGCCCTTCAAGAACCTGCCGTTATCCGTCAACATCCATTGCACCAGAGGTTCCGGAGGGGACACGTATGCCTTCCAGGTCGGGGTGAAAACCTACTCGACCACCGCCGCCGTCATCAGGACGGTAAACAATGCGACGACTGATATCTGGTGGGAATTCAAAGGATATTGAGATGGAAACCGAACCCATAGCAGCTAGTTACGTTTCCGCCACGACTTTTACTGTCTCCACCGACCGCACGGCCGAGTTTGCAGCCGGTGTGCGCGTCCGGGCCGATTGCGGCGCGGACGGCATTTTTACGGGCACTGTCACGGCGTCGAGTCATGCCAGCGGCACCGACCTGACCACGGTGTCCCTGGCCCTGGACGCGGGCAGC
>Ga0163159_1000398_pt1 | contig 59866 bp, 60 predicted proteins | sample BioMet9_FD_108702 | JGI IMG/M metagenome (GOLD analysis project Ga0163159, IMG submission 108702) | Microbial communities from bioreactor (seeded with sewage sludge) at Lawrence Berkeley National Lab, California, USA - Biofuel... | ecosystem: Engineered > Bioreactor > Anaerobic > Unclassified ... | reverse complement strand
TGTCATGTCCTTGTCGAGGGAAATGACCTCCCCGACCAGCTTCTGCGGCCCGACATAAACCATTTCGGACATCATGAAGCCGGTGTTACCCTTCAGGTATACGACAGGACCGTTGATTCCGTATATTTTCTCAATTTTGCTCACGATTTGTCTCCTCCTGTAAACAGGAAGTTCTTATATTCTTCCTCCAGGGCTGTCTGAAACGAATAGTCGATCAGGATGTTCCGTTCCTTCAGCACGCCGCGCATGCCGCCGGCAAAGTCTTCTGCGCTGACGGTAAGGGGAGCACTTTTCGATGCTTCCAGCGTGTCTTTGAGCGCGGCATCCCCGGGACTCAGATAAAGGGTTATTTCCTCGCCTTCCGCGAAAGCCAGCATCTCATCGATATCCTGCTCCAGCAGCTGACGGTACGCAGGTGTTTTCATATAATCTGCGAGGAGGACACGGACATCGGAGAACAGCTTGTCTTTAAGAGTAACCTGGAGGGCGCCCTCTTTTCCGGTCAGTTCTGTCTGCATGCCGGCGACGGAACGGTTGATTTCCTGCCTGGTACGGTTTCTGGCGACAGAAATGTCCAGTTCAGCCTTCCGTGACGCGTCCTTACAGTAATCGTCATAGATTTTGTTCAGCGATTCTGTCTGCTCCTGTATGATTTTGTTGCCGGCCTGCCTGGCTTCCTCCATGGAGGACTGGCGCAGCCTTTCGATTTTTTCTTCCAGATTCATAGACAATACCCCGCTACAGCTTCAGCCCGATGGCTTCGCTGATATATGATGTAATAAAATCCTTCTTCCGGCCGGTTCCGTGCCGATCCGGGATCTCGATCAGGACAGGGGTTCTCCGGTTCAGCTTGATGTCATCGATGATATCGGGAAATTCGCGCCCGAATTTCTCCGTCAGCAGGACAACCCCGATCTCTTTGTCGGAGATTACCTGCTGCAGGGCATCGTACAGCTCCGCGCGTTCATGGACAACAACGCCGTCCACGCCGGCCAGGCGCATTCCCGTATACGTATCCACGTTATCACTGATGAGGAACATTTTCATGGTATCAGACCCTTCCGATAATCATAAAGGAGATGATCAGGCCGTAGAGGCAGATTCCTTCCGCAAGACCTGCGAAGATCAGGGACTTGCCGAAGATGCTGCCGTCTTCACTGATCGCGCCGAGTGCCGCGCTGGCCGCGCTGGCTACGGCGATGCCGCCGCCGATGCAGGAGAGGCCGGTGGAAAGGGCCGCTGCCAGGTAGGCAAAACCGGTTACAGATGTTGTGGCGGTTGCTGTATCTTCAGCAAATGCCATCCCGGGTGCCCCGAGAAGGACTACGACCGTCGCGATGACGAAGGTGCCGAAGAAGAAAAGTGCGTTGGCTGTAATGGCGCGTTTGAAACGTTTCCGTGTCTTTTGTTTTCCCATCAGAAAGTATCCGAAAGGAATCACTACGCTTAATACAAGAGCAGCTATCATTGCTATTTCTGTTGCATGGTTCATGATGATTTCCTCCATTTTCATTGATTATCCGTTATTCTGTCTTCCAAAGGGCTTGAACATCCTGCCGCTGCCCTTGTAGAAGCGGCTGAACATTTCATAGTATTCCAGACGCAGTACCTGGATGCCTACGATCAGGCCTTCCAGTCCACATACGATCAGGTTTCCGAGGACGATGCCGAACCAGTTGATATTTCCCTTCTCGGCACCGGAAAGCATCAGCACGACTCCCATCATCGCGCCGTGGCTGACGGCAAACGCGCCGATACGGACGAAGGAGATCGTATTGGAAAAGTAAGCCAGAAGCGTTTCGAACAGTTCGAAGAAGGTCTGGATCGCGAACATGCCGACGCTTTCTTCCAGCTTTTTCTGCCGTTTCCGTACGATATTGGTCAGCGGTTCCTTCATCGCCACCAGGATCAGCGGGATGACGAACATCACGATCAGTACGGCCGAGCCGGTTATCGTGTGCCCGGTCATGTAAAGCACGATCGTCACGACGATGGCGCTGTAGAAGACGAGACCGGCCAGTCCGTTGGCATCGAAGATGCTTTCGCCTACATTGTGGGACTTGATCCCGAGTGCGATGTGGAAGATCATTGTCAGGATGATCATTCCCATGCCGAACGCGATCGCGACGATAAACACGGTGTTCAGGCTGCCGACGAACGGAAGCTTGGTCATGCTGTCCATCGGGCGGAGCCACCTCGGCGTGAATTCAAATCCGAAGAAGCTGCCGAACATGTATCCGAAGAACGCGGAGAAAACACCTGCCGCGGCGATGATGCCGCCAAGGTCCGATTTCTTTTTCTTATAAAGCAGAAGTCCGAGCACAAAAAGTGACAGGCCCTGCCCGACATCCCCGAACATAAAGCCGAAGATGAAGGTATATGTAATCGCGATGAAGATCGTCGGATCCAGCTCATCCTGTGCCGGATAGCCGTACATCCTGACAAACAGCTCAAACGGACGGAAGATCTTCGGGTTTTCCAGCTTGGTCGGCGGGTCTCCGAAATAATCCTCCCGCTCGTCGTCGATCACGACGATGATGTCCGGGTTGTCCCGGATATCATGCAGGAAGTGCTTCACATCCTTTTTGGCTATCCAGCCGCAGAGAATGAAGAAATCCTCCTGTTTCCCGTGAATGCAGGCGGCAAGCCTGCGGACATCGAAGTTTTGGGCAAGCCTGTTTATCATGGTCTGCGCGGCCAGCAGCTTCGGGGCACGATTCAAGAGTTCTTCCTGAAGAGATGTCTGCAGTGCACGGATCTGTTTCTGGAGTCCGTCCCGTTTCTTCTCCATTTCCTGGTATGCTGTCTCCGGTGTGCCGTTGAATTCGTCCGGAATGAAGATCCGTTCGAAGTGCAGGGATTTCAGGACAGCGTCGAGCCGCTCGGAATCACGGATTGATGTGAAGTAGAGGTAATAAACATACATGTCATCCTTCACACCCTCGATATAAAGGACATCCTCATGGGACTTCATGTATTCCTGGAGTGTATGATAATGCTTGTTGGAGATACGTCCGAACCGGAACTTGATGTAGGAATATTTCAGCAGATCGTGGATGTCGAAGTCCAGCGGGCGGAACGGGTCAATCTGCTTCATCAGGGATGTGAGCCTTGTCACTTCCTTCTGAAGGGCAGCGGTTTCACTCTGGAACTTTGTATTGACCTCGCAGCCGGACTGGATGACATCATCCATTTCCTCATCCGAAAGCGGTTCCGCCGGCTGCACGTTCTTTGTATCGATGTTCTTGATCAGCGCGTTGACGGCGGTCTGACGGTCGTGGTACGGGTTTGCTTCCTCAAAGGGGAGCAGGTTGTTGACCGTCTTTAATTCGGAAAGGGCATTTTCAAGCTGGATTTCATATTTGGAAAGATACTCATCCGTGATGACGTCAATCTTGTCCTTCGGTCCGGTAATACTTATGAATTTCATTTTAACGATCATTCGGTGATCTCACCTCCCGCCAGCTTCAGGGCTGTACTGCGGTCAAGCCCGTAGCGTATGCATTCCAGAATCGTTGTGATTCTGTGGATTTCTTCTTCTTTTACAAAAAGGTATGTATTCAGTGCCGCAATCGAATAGGGATTCTTATGCCACATGGACTGGTACATGTGGGACAGGCAGTCGTAGTAGATCCGTTCGATTGTGTAGGATTCGATAAGCCGGTACCGGTGCCCGTAATAAGTTGTCAAAGCCATCGTATTGAAATCCTCGAGATTCTCTGCTTCAACAAGGCGATTCAGTTCGATTCCCTTGATATGCAGATGGATCGGGATGATCAGCGCATAAATATCGGCAGTCTGCATGCTAAAATACTTCTTTGCGCGGTAGACCCAGACAAGATTCAGAAGATCGATCTTTTCTCCGAATTCTTCGCGGAATACCGTGTATTCCTTGCCCTTTATCGTCCTTTTCCCTTGCCGCCAGGCCTTCTGGAACGCAAACAGATCAAGGGCAAGCTCGAAATCATAGAGTTTGGGGCTTTCTGCTGCTAAAAGCTTACGGAACAGGGACTGATAGTCGGTTCCGCTCAGGTTTTCGGTAAACTCCTGGATGTTTTTGGATGAGACAAGACGGCTTAAATCAAGAGAAGAATAATGATCAAAAAAAGGTTTCTGCTCATTAATATCAAATGGCCTTTCGAAGTTATTGAAAATGACACGGCAGCATTCTTTTAATAAAATGACTTCAAAATGCTGCACATATATCTTCAGGTACTTCCGCTGTTCAATATTCGCGAACTGATAAAGCTTCTCGTAATCCCGGAAAAGGGAAAGGGTCAGGAGTTTCTCAACCTCGTTCCGGTGGAGCTTCGTCTCATTGATATCCTGAAATACCGGTGCGTATCCGGGAAGATGCTTCAGATAAGAGGCAAGATCCTGATATGTCGCGAGACCGGCAAGCTCTTCATATTGTTTTGGCGTAAGCAGCTTGTTTCGCATTCCGTGCACTTTTGTTACGATACTGCTGTATTTAAAAAGGCTTCCCATGTTTTACACCTGTTCACCCGCGGTATGCGGCGACGTAATTCTTCTTACGATTTCCTGCGCGTACAGCCCATGATTCTTCTCATAGTCCTGCTGCAGGCGGTCAAGCATCTGCTGATTCGCTTCCCGCATCTTTGCTGTCTGCTGTTCCAGTGAAGCATTCAATTCAGCGTTCATATCGGCGATTTTCTTCTCTGTATCAGCATGAAGCTTTTCGTCAAACTGTTTCTTTCTGTCTTCCATTTCCTGCCGGAGAGCTTCCTTCTGTTCTTCGGCATTGGCCACGATATCCTGTGAAGCCTTTTCAATTTCTGACAATTGCTCAACGATTGTGTTCATCAGGATGACTCCTCTCAAAAAATACTTCCCGTCAAATACGACGGGAAGCTGTTTTCGTGGGTATTATATTCCTAAAAAAATGAATTGTCAATGTTTATCAACTGCCTGGTGATACTCTTCAAAAAGCTCTTCAACCTGTCCGAGGAGACAGTCGACGGAACCATAGAAGGAATCGGGCATTGCCGGATTCAGGATGTCATCGCTTATCTCTGAAAACTGGCGGATGACTTCCTTGATTCGTTTCTGACCGTCCTGGCATAGGATTTTGCGGCAGCGTTCATTCTCACACGCGGTAAGCTTGCGCATCGGAACTTCTACGTTCGGCTTCTCACCGATGAAGCGGTATGTGATTGTGGGTGAGGCGTGATTAAAGAGCTGCTGCAGGTAGTAGATATCGCCTGTTTCGTGGTAGTAGTTCCATGCAAAGGTCTTGCGCATTGTCTGCGCGCCGATCGAGCTGATGCCGATCGACATGCTGACGGATTTCATGGCGCGGTAAGCCTGCTCCCGTGTAAGGGGCGCATCTGTCTTATGACCGCGGAACATATAATCATTTGCTTTCATGCCGCGTGTATAAGTACGGATGATTTCCTGAAGTTCTTCCGGCACTTTAAATGTACGTTCCATTTTGCGGACGCCTATCCGGATCTGCAGTTCCTGCTTATTGCGGAGATCCTTGACTTTGTATTTCAGGATATCCTGAAGCTGCAGCCCGGTGCCGATGCCGATTTCAAACATGATATAATATTTGATATCCGATTCCTTCAATGCCTGCTTAAATGCCTTCAATGTTTCTTCATCTTTGATTGGTGCTACCCAATTCATGATTGCACATCCTTTCTTGGTGCCGTCTCTCTATGCGGCTTGTTATGAGCTGCGTGTTATGAATGTTTATTCCTGTGCCGGACCAGAAAAAAGATCACGGCGGCAGCAGATGCTGCCAAAGCTGCGAGAATCAGCCGGAACAGCTGGCTTCCCGCAAGGGTTTCAAGTGTTATGGCTGTCCCCTCTTCGGCAGCCGGTTCAGCTGCCTGCGTGTCCGTGGTTTCATCCGATGCATCCTGCGGCTGCAAGGATTTTAAACAGGAATCCGTCACGGTAACGGAAGCAGTGCCAACGCTGCATCCATGGTATGAGTATGTAATACTGCCGGTATTGCTGTCATTGTTAACAGTCAGGATGTTCTGCGTATCGCTGATGGAAGCATCCGCCGGAAGTGTAATGCTGCTGTCGGTATCAACTGACTGAATGACGGATGTATCGGTGTTTCCTGCGACAGGGATGTCCCGGAAGCTCCCAAAGCCATAGTCAAAAAGTGCGGCTGTATTGGTATACACATCGTAGCCTTCCGTCTGCAGGACGATACAGACAAGGCGCTGACCATTCCGTTCAGCAAATGTAACAAGCGTGTTGCGGGCTTCGACGGTATATCCGGTCTTGCCGCCGGTACATCCTTCATAGTAATACGGACTGCCGGGTTTAAACATCTTATGTTTGTTTGTAATGCACCAGCCGTTGTCATTCATCGCGGTGACCGGCCGGTTATATGTCTGAAGACAGCAGATGTCACGAAACCAGGCGTTCTTATAAGCGGCCTGCGCGATCAGTGCCATGTCTGAAGCACTGACATAATGGTTCTCATCGAAAAGGCCGTGCGGATTTACAAAATGGGAATCGGTACATCCCAGGGAGGCTGCCTTCTCATTCATCATTTCAATGAAATGGTCATATGTACCGCCGATTGTCTCTGCTATGGCATTTGCACATTCATTGGCCGAGGCGCTCATCATGCAGCGGAGTGCTTCATCCAGTGTAATCTGTTCTCCCTCCATCATGCCCACATTAGCGCTGCCGGTTTCTATATTATAGACGGCATCGTGTGAGAAGGTAACAGTCTGATCAGGCTGACCGTTCTCAACAGCAAGAAGAGCTGTCATGATCTTCGTAATGCTGGCGGGATAGTGGCGGTCGTGGATATTCTTGGCATACAGGACCGTGCCGGTATCCATATCCATAAGAATTGCCGCGGGAGACGTAATGGCCGGACCGTCCGGCCATCCATCGATATCATTCGACTGCACCGCCATCGCAAGACCCGCTTCCCTGGCGGCAGCAACAGAATCTCCGCCTGCATCGGAAGTATCATCTTCCGCATATGCTTTAAGACCTGCCGATGGAGATGCAAGCAGGCAGAAAATCATAAAAAAAGCAATAATCCGGCAGAGATTCCTTTGATGATGCATTTCCATATTTATCCTTTCCGATTTGCTTACATTATAATGCTTTAGTGATGTCTGTGCAACAGAAAAGGTAAAAATTAACAAAATGATCACAATTTGCGAAAATATACATTTACAAGGGCAAAGATAAGGTTTGACGCCAGGTAAGAATGGGAGTATGCTTCAGATAAACAGCTTTCTATAAGGAAAAGACAGTATAAATGAAGGAGTTTTCAGATATGAAACGTTCAGAGATTCAGGAAATTCTTAAATCGATTGATGCACACGTTCCCGGGCAGTGGGAAGTGTCGTGTGAAAATCAGACTTATGTGCGCAGATTCATGCCGCAGCGCCGTCTGATCCTGCTCGGCGGAGGCTATATAGCGCAGGCGCTGTGCCGTCTCGCACCGCGCCTTGACTTTGCAGTTACCGATGTTGACGACAGACCTGATTTCGCAAACCATACTTTGTTTCCGGATGCGGAAACCATTATCTGCGATGATTTCCAGAAGGCAGTCAAAACGATCGGAATCACGCAGTACGATTTTGTGACGGTTCTTACACGCGGGCACCGGTGGGACGGGCATTGTCTGCGTGCTATCTTTGACGGAACCATGCCGGCATATCTGGGGATGGTCGGTTCAAGACGCCGTATTGCCGGACTGTATGACCTGCTAGCTTCAGAAGGGTATGACAGACGGAAGATGGAGGTTATTCATGCGCCGGTCGGTCTCAGTATCGGGGCGGTTACGCCGGATGAAATTGCAGTATCGATTGCGGCGGAGCTGATTCAGGCAAGGCATGATCTCCCCAGGGATCCGAATGTGCTTGTGCAGGAGGATGCGGACCGGGAGCTGCTCTGTGATCTGGCTGAAAACACGGAGCGCGCCGCTGCGGTGGTAATCGAAACAAAAGGCTCTGTTCCGACAAAAACAGGCGCAGTGATGGCTGCCGATATGCTGGGACGTACCGCCGGTACAGTCGGCGGCGGATGCGGTGAATTTGCTGTCGTGACGGCTGCGCGGGAAGTGCTGAAAAGCGGGGCACCGAAGCTTATCGATATTGATATGACGAATGAGGTAACGGATGAAGACGGCATGGTCTGCGGCGGTACAATGAAGGTATGGGTCGAAAAGCTGACAGATTGACCGGGTTTTTCGGCTTTTCTTGACAAACAGAAAATGGAACATTATAATAGGTAGACACAAAGGCAATGACGAAGACAGTAGGCGCAGAAGAGGCTTACAGCGAACCGGGGATGGTGGAAGCCCGGCAGCGGTTTCTGAGGCTGAAGATCACTTTCGAGCCGCAGCCCGAAAGTCCGGTGATGATACCGGAACGTATAGGCGCTGCCGGTTTTCCTCCGTTAAGGGAATAGCGTATGCTGGTACGTTGTAATAGGTGGTACATCAGAAGCTTAAAGCCTCTGTCCTCATTACTGGACAGAGGCTTTTCCGCACTTCCGGCGTATGCGTAAGGGGTGCGGGCATAACAAGAAAGGGACGGAAGAATATGTCAGTTTATGAGAAGATTGATCCTGCTTTAAGTATGGTAGATAGGGAGAAAGCGACGGAGAAGTTCTGGGAAGACAATCATATTTTCGAAAAGAGCATGGAGGAACGGAAAGGGTGCGATTCCTATGTGTTCTACGACGGGCCGCCGACGGCAAACGGAAAACCGCATATCGGGCACGTTCTGACGCGTGTCATCAAGGACATGATTCCCAGGTACCAGACGATGAAGGGAAAGATGGTTCCGCGCAAGGCCGGCTGGGATACGCACGGACTGCCGGTTGAACTGGAAGTAGAGCGGAAGCTTGGCCTTGACGGAAAGGATCAGATAGAAAAGTACGGTGTAGAGCCTTTTATCGAGAACTGCAAAGAAAGCGTCTGGCAGTATGAGGGCATGTGGGAGGACTTTTCCAAGTGTGTCGGGTTCTGGGCGGATATGAAGAACCCATACGTCACGTATCACAATGATTACATCGAATCTGAATGGTGGGCGCTGAAGAAGATCTGGGAAAAGGGTCTTCTCTATAAGGGCTATAAGATCGTACCGTACTGTCCGCGCTGCGGGACGCCGCTTTCCAGTCATGAGGTCGCACAGGGATACAAGGACGTAGAAGAGCGTTCCGCGATTGTGCGTTTTAAGGCTAAAGGTGAGGATGCGTATATTCTGGCCTGGACGACGACACCCTGGACGCTGCCCTCGAACGTGGCGCTCTGCGTCAATCCTGATGAAACGTATGTAAAGGTCAAGAACGAAGAATATACCTATTATATGGCAGAGGCGCTTCTTGATTCTGTACTGAAGGGTGAATATACCATCCTGGAACGGTATCAGGGCAAGGAGCTCGAAAACAAGGAGTATGAACCGCTTTTTGCATGCACGGGTACAGCTGTACCGGCCGGCAGCAAGGCGTTCTATGTGACGTGTGACGGATATGTAACGCTTACAGACGGTACCGGTGTTGTCCATATCGCGCCTGCATTCGGCGAGGATGACTCGAAGGTCGGCCGTAAATATAATCTGCCGTTTGTACAGATGGTGGATGACAAGGGAAACATGACTGCGGAAACGCCGTGGGCAGGAACGTTCTGCAAAAAGGCAGATCCGATTATCCTGAAGGAGCTCGGTGAACGGGGTCTTCTGTTCAGCGCACCGAAGTTTAAGCACAGTTACCCGTTCTGCTGGAGATGTGACACACCGCTGATTTATTATGCGCGGGAGTCCTGGTTTATCCGCATGACGGCTGTCAAGGACGAGATGATTCGAAACAACAATACGATCAACTGGATCCCGAAGAACATCGGGCAGGGCCGCTTTGGCGACTGGCTTGAAAACCTTCAGGACTGGGGCATCAGCCGGAACCGTTACTGGGGTACGCCGCTTAATATCTGGGAATGCGATGACTGTCATCATATGCATTCCATCGGCAGTATTGACGAGCTGAAGAGCATGTCGGACAACTGTCCCGATGAGATCGAGCTTCACCGTCCTTTTATTGACCAGGTAACGATCCGCTGCCCGAAATGCGGCGGTGTTATGCATCGTGTGCCGGAAGTGATCGACTGCTGGTTTGATTCCGGCGCGATGCCGTTTGCACAGCATCATTATCCGTTTGAAAATGAGGAGATTTTTAAGCAGCAGTTTCCGGCTGATTTTATTTCGGAAGCGGTTGATCAGACGCGTGGCTGGTTCTATTCACTGCTTGCGATCTCGACGCTGATTTTTGGAAAGGCACCTTACCGGAACGTTATGGTTCTGGGGCTTGTCCTTGATGAGAACGGACAGAAGATGAGCAAGAGCAAGGGCAACGCGGTTGATCCGATGGATGCGCTCAAGGAGTATGGAGCAGACGCGATCCGCTGGTATTTTTATGAGAACTCCGCGCCATGGCTGCCGAACCGGTTCCACGACAAAGCAGTCCGCGAGGGACAGAACAAATTCCTTGGAACGCTATGGAATACATATGCTTTTTATGTTCTGTACGCAAATATCGATGGATTTGACGCGTCAAAATACAAACTGGAAACAGAAGGCCTGGCGGTGCTTGACCGCTGGCTTTTATCAAGGCTGAATACGGTTGTTCAGACCGTAGATGATGATCTTGGAAGCTATAAGATCCCGGAGGCGGCGAGGGCACTGCAGGATTTTGTAGATGAAATGAGCAACTGGTATGTGCGTCGGTCACGCGGCCGTTTCTGGGCAAAGGGCATGGAGCAGGATAAGATCAATGCCTATATGACGCTGTATACAGCGCTTGTTACGATTGCCAAGGTGTCGGCGCCGATGATTCCTTTTATGTCGGAAGAGATTTATCAGAATCTGGTACGCAGCATAGATCCGCAGGCGCCGGAAAGCATTCATCTCTGCGATTATCCGGTCAGTGACACATCACGGATTGACACCGAGCTTGAGACGAACATGGATCATGTCCTCAAGATCGTTGTAATGGGACGTGCCTGCAGAAATGCCGCAAACATCAAGAACAGACAGCCGATCGGCCGGATGTTCGTCAAGTCATCCTTTACGCTGCCCGATTTCTATACGGCTGTAATAGCGGATGAACTGAACGTCAAGAAGGTTGCGTTTACGGATGATGTCAGGGACTTTACATCGTATTCGTTTAAACCGCAGCTGAAGACGCTTGGACCGAAATACGGGAAGCTGCTTGGCAGTATCCGCGGCGCTCTTGAAACGCTGGACGGAAATGATGCGATGGATGAAATTAACCGTACAGGCAGTCTGAAGCTTACGGCCGGCGGTCAGGAGCTGCTGCTTGACAAGGATGATCTTCTGATTGAAACAGCACAGACTCCCGGATACGTTTCCGAGCAGGACAATGATACAGCAGTCGTGCTGGATACGAATCTCAGCGAGGAACTGATCAGAGAAGGCTTTATCCGTGAGCTGATCAGCAAGATTCAGACGATGCGGAAGGAAGCCGGATTTGAGGTCATGGACCGTATTACTGTTACGTATGAGGGAAATGATAAGCTGGATAAGATTCTCTGCGGCAGCAGCGAACAGATCGGCAGGGAAGTTCTTGCGGATGAAGTTGCACTCCGTCATCCGGAGGGTTATGTCAAGGAATGGAATATCAATGGTGAACAGATAACACTTGGAGTACAAAGAAAATAAGGAGTATTTGAATGATTGATCCGAAATTCAGCAAGGAACAATTTAAAAAAGAAGTTCAGAAGCAGTGCCGGGCACTGTTCCGCAAGGATCTGACGGAAGCGACAAAGGAGCAGGTTTTTCAGGCGGTGTCTTATGTTGTCGAGGATGTGATCATCGACGACTGGATGGCGACACAGAAGGTATACAAGGAACAGGATCCGAAGATCGTATACTATATGTCGATGGAGTTTCTGATGGGCCGTGCGCTTGGCAATAACCTGATCAATCTGGGGGCGTATCCGGAGGTAAAGGAAGCGCTTGATGAGATGGGCTTTGACCTGAACCTGATTGAGGATGAGGAACCGGATCCGGCTCTTGGAAACGGGGGCCTCGGCCGTCTCGCAGCGTGTTTTCTGGATTCACTTTCTACGCTCGGCTACTGCGCGTACGGCTGTGGAATCCGGTATCACTATGGCATGTTCCGGCAGAAGATTCAGAACGGATATCAGATCGAGGTGCCGGACAACTGGCTGAAGGACGGTTATCCGTTTGAACTCCGCCGGCCGGAGTATGCCAAGGAAATCAAGTTCGGCGGCCGGATCCGTGTTGACTATAATCCTGCTACAGGCCGCAATTCCTTTGTTCAGGAGGATTACAGCAGTGTACTGGCGATTCCTTATGATATGCCGATTGTCGGCTACGGCAGCCATGTCATCAACACACTTCGCATCTGGGATTCGGAAGCCATCAATGATTTTCAGCTGGATTCCTTTGATAAAGGGGATTATCAGAAGGCGGTCGAGCAGGAGAATCTGGCTAAGGTTATTACTGATGTGCTGTATCCGAACGACAATCACTATGCCGGCAAGGAGCTTCGCCTGAAGCAGCAGTATTTCTTCATTTCCGCCAGTGTGCAGGCAGCAGTTGCCAAGTATAAGAAAACGCATGACGACATACACAGATTCCCTGAAAAAGTTACATTCCAGATGAATGATACGCATCCGACAGTTGCGGTCGCAGAGCTGATGCGGGTGCTTCTGGATGATGAGGGACTTACCTGGGAGGAAGCCTGGGATATAACAACGCGGACATGTGCGTATACGAACCATACGATTATGGCGGAAGCACTCGAAAAGTGGCCGATCGAGCTTTTTTCCCGGCTTCTTCCGCGTATCTATCAGATTATTGAGGAAATCAACCGTCGTTTCCTCCTGGATATTGAGTCACGATATCCGGGAAATCAGGACAAAAAAAATAAAATGGCCATCATTCAGGACGGCCAGGTGAAGATGGCCAATATGGCAATCTGCGCCGGATATTCTGTCAACGGCGTGGCACGGCTTCATACGGAAATTCTGGAGAAGAAGGAATTGAAAGACTTCTACGAGATGATGCCGGAAAAATTCAATAACAAGACGAACGGCATCACACAGCGCCGGTTTCTGCTTCACGGGAATCCAAGACTGGCAGAATGGGTAACGGATCATATCGGCAGAGAGTGGATTACAGATCTTTCCCAGATGAAGAAGCTCAAGGTTTTTGCGGATGATCCGCAGGCGCGTCAGGAATTTATGATGATCAAGTATCATAATAAGGAACGGCTGGCAGCGTATATTCTTGCGCATAACGGCATCGAGGTGGATCCGAACTCCATTTTCGATGTTCAGGTAAAGCGTTTACACGAGTATAAACGGCAGCTGCTGAATATTTTGCATATCATGCACCTTTATAATCAGATAAAATACTATCCGGAGCAGGGGTTTACACCGAGAACGTTTATTTTCGGCGCCAAAGCGGCAGCCGGGTACCGGATCGCAAAGCTTACAATCAAGCTGATCAATTCGGTGGCGGATAAGATCAATCATGATTCCTCGATCAACGGAAAACTGAAGGTTGTTTTTATCGAGGATTATAAGGTTTCCAATGCAGAACTGATTTTTGCCGCGGCCGATGTCAGCGAGCAGATTTCAACTGCTTCGAAAGAGGCCTCCGGTACGAGCAATATGAAATTTATGCTGAATGGAGCGATCACAATCGGTACGATGGACGGTGCGAATGTCGAAATCGTGGAGGAGGTCGGCAAGGATAATGCTTTTATTTTCGGCATGTCCGCCGAAGAGGTCATTCAATATGAAACGAATGGCGGATACGATCCGATGGAAATTTTCAACAATGATCCCGAAATCCGCCGTATTCTGATGCAGCTGATCAATGGAGAGTATGACGCGAATCCGGAGCTTTTCCGAGATATCTACAACTCACTCCTCAACACAAAATGCAGCAGCAGGGCCGACACATATTTTATTCTGAAGGACTTTCAGGCATATGCTGCCGCACAGCGAAAAGTTGAGGAAACATATAAGGATCGTGAAAAGTGGTCGAGGATGGCGATGATGCAGACAGCCTGCAGCGGTAAATTCAGCTCGGACCGTACGATCCGGGAATATGTCAGCGATATATGGCATCTCGATCATATTGAAGTAAACCGGGAGCAGTAAGGTCAGATGGAAGAAAATTACGTTTATATTCTGGAATGCAGCGATCATACGTACTACACCGGCTGGACACGTGATATTGCACAGAGGGTCAGGACGCACAACGCCGGAAAAGGCGCAAAATACACGCGCGGCCGGCTTCCTGTTACACTTCGCTATTATGAACTGCTGGACTCGAAGGAAAGTGCGCTGAAGCGGGAATACAGGATTAAGCGTATGACAAGAACGGAAAAACAGGCCTTGATAACGGGTTTTTCACAACAAAAGAATGGACAATAGGAAATAATCTGTAATTTTTGTTCATATTATGATACAATAAGATAAAGTCATATGCTGTAATAAGGGGAACAGCAAGGCGAAGGGGGCATGGTAATGCACAGAAAAAACATCATCAGGATACTTAGTCTGGCGCTTACGCTTGTCATTGCAGTTGTTCTTGGTGTACCGTCCGTAATGGCAGAAGAGGTACAGGGGATTCCTGCCGCTGCTGAATCGGGTGTTTCACAGGAGCCGTCTATGGAAGCGGTGGAATCTTCGGGAACTGCGGCTTCGGTGTCTTCAGAGGGAACGACGAAAGCTGCTTCAGAGTCATCTGCAGCAGAAACGCCGGCCCAGGACCAGAAGAGCGGCGAAGGAGCAGCATCTGATACAGGCACCGGAACGCCTTTGAGTGATGCTTCGGCCGGATCAGACAGCAAGGACACCTCTGGAAGCAAGGACAGTTCCGGGAATACCGATGCTTCGGACAGCACAGGCACAGACAAGAATACGGATGCTTCCGTCAACACGAACGGCACTTCATCCGAGCAGACAGCGGCGGATACGGAGCAGGCCGCTGCGGAACCGCAGGATGTGTCATCGGACCATACCGATGCGGATGATACAGCATCAGAAGATACATCGTCTGATACAGTACCTGCAATGGAAACGAACCTTCATGCCGGACGTGATTTTTATGAGTCAGAGCTTTCTTCATCGTATTCCATCAGCTTTTCCGGTAGTTTCAGCAGCATCATGGATGAGATTGAAAGCAGATATCATAAAGGTTCTGCCGACAAGGTCATGAACTGGCAGGATGTGCTGGCAGTTTATGTACTGCAGCAGCAGAAAAAGGGCGTTACAGTCTATACATTTGATGAAAGCTGCAAGGAAGCACTCGCACGTGTTTTTGTGAGCATGAATGTGAAGCAGCGGGACAGAGATGGAAACATTTCTTATACGTCACTTTCAGTAAATGATTATATAGCCGCGAATCAGGATGCACTTTCAGAAGAGGATATCAGCCTTCTTGGGCGGTATTCTTCCAGAGACTGCGCACTGCTTTGCGCAGCGGCTACTTCCGCGAAGGGCTTTATTCTGGAAAGTCTGGGAAGCGATGTTTCGGCGGAACGGGCATCTGTTGTTACAGCAGCCTACAGCCTGATCGGGAAGATTTCCTATTTCTGGGGCGGTAAATCGACTGTTATCGGATGGGACAGCCGCTGGGGCTCCAGTGAGCAGGTTGCCGCAGCAGGCAGCAATGATACTGGTTCTGTTCGTGCATATGGTCTGGACTGCAGTGGATTTGTCACATGGGCTTATGTCAATGGATACAAGAATGCAGCAATGCAGAATGTAATCGGACAGGGGACGGAAGATCAGTGGAGCAAGTCTGCGGCGATTGACGAGAGTCAGGCTCAGCCGGGCGATCTCGTATTTCTGCAGATCCCGAATGATACGAGCATCAATCACGTCGGCATTATCGTCGGCAAAAACGACAATGGAGACTGGGTTGTCATTCACTGCAACGCAAGTGACAACGGCGTTGTCATGCAGGAGGCGTACAGCGCAGGCTTCCGGTATATAAGAAGTCCGTCGTATCCGGTTCAGTAGGATTTTTCAAAAGATAATAAGAGGGCATGCCGCTTAATGATCTGCATCATGGGCGGCATGCCGTTTTTGTTATTCTGTACGCTTTGCAGCGTATGTATTTAGATTAGTTGAAATATCTCTTAAGCAGTCCTGCGAAAGCTTTGCCGTGACGAGCCTCGTCACGAGCCATTTCATGTACGGTATCATGGATCGCGTCAAGATTAGCTGCCTTAGCACGTTTAGCCAGATCTGTCTTGCCAGCTGTTGCGCCGTTTTCTGCCTCAACTCTCATCTCCAGATTCTTCTTTGTGCTGTCAGTGATTACTTCGCCAAGAAGCTCTGCGAATTTCGCTGCATGCTCTGCTTCTTCATGAGCTGCTCTTTCATAATAAAGACCGATTTCCGGATAGCCTTCTCTGTGTGCTACACGTGCCATTGCAAGATACATGCCGACTTCTGAGCACTCGCCCTGGAAATTAGCTCTTAAATCAGAAAGAATATCCTCGCTTACGCCCTTTGCAACACCTACAACATGCTCAGCTGCCCATGTCATCTCTCCATCCTGCTTGTTGAATTTCTCAGCCGGAGCCTGGCACTGCGGACATTTTGCCGGTGGATTCTCGCCTTCATAAACATAACCACATACACTGCATACCCATTTGCTCATAATTATTTCTCCTTTTCTTTTGATTTTATTTTATACCTGTTGTAATTGCAGATATCGTTACCATTGTCATTTGGCCCGGCCATGAAAAAAGCTTTATGACCGGCACATGCAGTCTGGACACAGACCATAGAACAGGCAGTAATGACCTTCAATTTCTCCGTCAAAATCTGCAGAAGCAATTTCGTCGATGCTGCCGAGACTGTCGATCGGGAGATCAATCACCCTGCCGCATTTCCTGCAGACAAAATGATAATGAGGATCGACATTGTAATCGAAGCGGTCTGGCTGTCCCGGAGCTTCGATCTTCAGTATCCGGCCTTCTTCGTGAAGAAGAGACAGATTCCGGTAAACCGTTCCGAGGCTGATATTCGGAAATTCTTCCCGAATGCTGTCATAGACCATATCAGCAGTCGGATGTTCCTTCGAAGCAGAAAGATACTTGATGATTGATTCACGCTGCCTGCTGTACTTATGAGCAGCCATTCGACACCTCCATTTCAATAACAATAACTATTACTGATATTATAATAGCAAACGATCCTTACTTTGTCAAGTATTTTTTGAAAAAAATCCGATAAGATCAGGGAAGAATGATTTTACGGCCTTTCATGATGAAAAGACCGTCCTGCTGCATATGTGTCACTTCTCTGGAAAGGGCGCTTCTGTCGACACAGAGATAATCAGCGAGACCGGTCATCGTATAAGGCAGCAGAAAACTTTTGCTGTGATGCTTGGATGCCTGAAGATCCAGATAGTAGAGAAATTTGCCGCGTATACTGCGGTTGCTTAATACCTCGATCCGCTCGCCGAACGTATATACCTTGTCCGCGTAAATCTGAAAGAGGTTGTAAATCAGCTGACGGTGGCATGAACAGACTTTGGAGCATGGCGAAAGCATTTTGCTGTACGGCATAAAAAGAACCTGTGCCTTATGAGAGCAGATGACGTGAAAATAATCAGTCCGCTCATTGCCGAAGGCGATAACGGCGCCGAACACATCTCCGGGAGCCAGGCGTTCCAGCAGGGTCCGGCTGCCATTGATATCCATGCGTTCCAGCATTGCCTCGCCGGATTCCACAAGGCCGATCTTATCGCGGGAGTCGGTAAAAGAATACATGATTTCACCGGGATCAAAGGTTCTGGTGCGCGCATGCATGCAGCTGATTATTTTCCTGCAGCTTTCGTCATCAATATTGTGAAAAAGAAGGTCCTTCGTAGTTTTCATAATAATCTCCACTTCTTTTTCTTATCATATCAAAAGATGTGTTGCAATTGCAACTAATATAAAACAAGTAAATCACGAAAAAAATTTTTTAAAATTAGTTGACAAAACCGGCACTGTACATAATGCACAAGACCGTTTAAATTATCTGATTCTTCTAACAGTTTCAGATTTGAATAATAGTTTTTATTCGCTTTTGGGGATAAAAAAAAGGGCGCAAAATCGAGTTATACTCAAAGTTATCCACATTATCCACAAAAATGATATTTTTTGTCATCGCTTATAATTCCACTATGGCAAACAAATGTTTTGTTGAAAATCATAAAAAGCAGATTCGCGGAAAAAAGTTTGTTTTGATAATTGACATTTTTGTTTTCTGACACAGAGCAGGAAGAGGGCTAAACTTTTTGAAAACCTGATGAAATATCACATTCGTCAATAAAAGAAGAAAGTATTGCGAAAGTATAGAAAAGGGATTATAATGTAAAAAATTTAGTAAAGGAGGCAATTATATGGCAGCGATCAATAAAGATATGACGATCGGTGAATTACTCCAGATAGATACCGGTATCATCCCGATTCTTATGGATGCAGGAATGCACTGTGTTGGATGCCCTTCTTCGCAGGGCGAAACACTGGAAGAGGCTGCGATCGTACATGGATTGGATGTTTCTGTACTGACAGAGAAAATCAACGCGTATCTTTCTGCAAAATAATTTCAGGCAGGTGAATTTAAAAACAGCCGGGCGGATTTCATTCCGTACCGGCTGTCTGCTGTTTATATCAGAATTTCGAAAGCTTCTGAATCGCATATGTGCTTATGATGCACTCACAGTGCTCTTCCAGAAAAGCAAGTGTTGCACCGGATGAAAGATTCTGCACGCCGTATTCCGACAGCATGTTGCAGACCTTGCAGAAGGAAGCTGCATCGCTGTCGTTCCTGGTAAGAACGAGAAAATAATCATTCGTATCCGGCTCTTTATATAATGAATTCGGACCGGTGTAAAGCAGATGCAGCATGTGCGCGGCACGGATCACGCCTTCAAGATTCTGGAACGAATAGATCCTGACCAGATTCATGGGAGCGGAAGGGTCGGCGCCGTCAAGCTTCTCATAGATAGATGGAACATCATCCGCCGTGTCGTCGCCGCTGATGCCGGGCGACAGCTTTGACAGCTTTGAATCGAGCTCCTCAGGATCGTCTACCTTTGTAATGATCAGTACAATGCTGTCACTTGAAAGAGGAATTGCCTCAATCATAAGCGGAATATCTTCTGCCTCAAAACCAACCTCGTCATGAGCCTGTTCCATCATCTCCCGGAAAAGCGATTTTGCTTTATCGGTGCCGTATGCCAGTTCGCTGAGCTTCAGCTGGCGTGATATAAGATCTGCCGTCGTCAGTGTGCAGCGGATCTGTTTGTCATTAATTCTCTCGATCTTCATAAAATCACTTCCTGTCCTTTGTGAGATCGGATTTCCTACCATTAGTATATACAATAATATCATTTCTGTAAAGCACAGATAAAAAAACACTTGCAAAAAGAGAACGATTCACATATAATATGTTACAGTAAAGATGGTTTCTGTGGACCGGCCGGATCAAGGAGGTGGTGACTGTCACATGATCAGTACAAGGTTCTATTACCTGTATCTATAGTTCTTTCATAATATCTGATTCAATCGGCAATTTCAAGCTTTCATTCCACATTTTTCAAATTTTACAGTATCAACAATAACAGAAAATTTCAGGCTTACCGTCTTTACGCTCTATCTGCAGTGTATGGCCGCTTTTTGCATTGCCTGCGGAAAATCATAGTATATCACGTACTTTGCCGTATGCTCGACAGATTAACAACGGCTGCAGCCACAGAATCGCAGGTCCAGAGGTGTTTATGAAAAGGGCAGATGAAGAATACCGCAGACTTTTTCTTGAACTGGAAGAGATTGAACGAAAAGGCATTCTGATATGTATGAACCGGAAACCGGCCAGTCCATGTCAGGTTGCGGATGCACATACGGTGCAGGAGGGTGTCTGCTATATGAGAGATTATATAATGGAAGGAGGTGTTGTCAAGGAACTCCATTTTGATAAACTGGCAGGGCTGTCCTGACTTGCTGACAACTAATAATAAGGAGATACGTGCCGTTTTTCTAAAATTTGTATAAAAGAACTTAGCAGAATGGAGTTCTATGATATAATGATCAGAAAGCAGGAGGTGCACGAATGAGAAGGAACATCAAAGGAACGATAATTACAGTTGTTTTTATCCTTTTGATATCTGTAATATTTATCGCGTACTGGCTGTACAATAAGTACACTCCCGGCAAGGAAGAGGCTGACAGAGGCGCATATTACGGTGTCACTGCCGATGAACAGCCGGCGGTCGTGATTGACAGCAGTATCACAGGCACCAATGGTCTGATCAAAGACGGAACTGTCTATATCGCATACGATACGGTTAGGCAGAAATTAAATGACCGGTTTTATTATGATTCGACGGAGAATCTGCTGCTTTACACGCTGCCGGAATCCATTGTGACAGCGCAGCCGGATACAGCCCGGTATTTTGTTGACGGCAAAGCAGCAGAGTCGGATCATGATGTAGCTGTTACAGACGGGTCGGCTGTATATATTGCGGCGGATTTCGTACAGCAGTATACCAATATCGACTATACATTTTACGACAGCCCCGGTCGGATTTTTATTACAAAGACATGGGGTACGGTTCAGAATGCGGCTGTAAGCAAGGATACGCAGCTGCGGGAGACGGCCGATATCAAGAGTCCGATCGTGACGGAAATTACCGCGGAATCAGAAGTTACGGTAATAAATGCCGATGATTCCTGGGGACTGGTCAGCACAGACAATGGGGAAGTCGGTTATATCAGAATGAAATACCTGAAGGATCAGAGTGACAAGGAAATAAGCCGCGCTTTTGAAGAGCCTGTTTATACGAATCTTCGAAGCGGTGAGGGCGTCCGCATGGCATGGCACCAGGTGACAAGCCAGTCAGCCAACAATAAGCTTTCTTCACTGATTGCGGATGCCGGATCGCTGAACACGATTGCTCCGACCTGGTTCTTTATTAAGGATACAGACGGAAATATCGAATCGCTTGCCAGTTCATCTTATGTTGAGACAGCACACCAGGCAGGCATGAAGGTCTGGGGTGTTGTCAATGATTTTGACGGACAGTCGCTGTATGGCGGAATCAATTCGGCGGATGCTACACTGAAGCTGTTAAGCAGCACTTCAAGCCGGCAGAATCTTGAGAAACAGGTTGTAACTGCAGCGCTTGGCGCAGGTGCGGACGGTGTGAATGTAGACTTTGAGAAAGTAAACGCGGACTGCGGTCTTCACTATCTGCAGTTTATCAGAGAGATGTCGGTTCTCTGCAGGAGGAACGGACTTGTGCTTTCTGTTGACAGCTATGTGCCTTCTGCCTGGACGACGCAGTATCACAGGGCAGAGCAGGGAGCGACAGTTGATTATGTGGTGATTATGGCCTATGATGAGCATGGGGACTGGAGTGATGAGATCGGACCGAATTCTTCAATCCCGTATGTCAAGCAGGCGATTGCAGATACAATCGCAGAAGTGCCTGCAGACGAGATGATTCTGGGCATTCCGTTTTATACCAGATTATGGCAGCAGGTGCCTGAAGCAGGTACCGGCGGCTATAAGATTTCCTGTACAACATGCGATATGCAGACGGCGGCTGATACGATTTCAGAAAACGGCGTACAGGTAACGTATGATTCGGATGCGGGAGAGAATTTCGGAAGCTATACAATAGACGGCATCATATACAGTATCTGGCTTGAAGATGACACATCCATATCAGCCAAGCTTGCACTTATAAAGTCAAACGGTCTGGCCGGCTTTTCGGCATGGAAGCTGGGACAGGAGCAGAGCAGTGTCTGGAGTACAGTCGATCAGTATAAATAATATTAGAAAGAAGGCAGAAGGATGACAGATATAAGCCTTGGCTTCTGCATATGGGATATTCCGGCAGCGGCTGTTCTGGCTGTTGTTGTACTGGTATTTGCAATGCGGCACCGGGAACACAGGAAACGAAGAGAAGAACTGGAAAATCAGCAGCAGGATCAGGGTCATTAGAATCTTCTTATTAGAAGAATGACTTTCCCCCGTATATTGCCGGAAGTGATGCTGCCTATATCAGTGCTGCGGCTGTCCTTTGATACCGCACGATTATCGCCGAGCAGAAAGTATTCATTGCTTCCAAGTGCTACGGGCATGGCAGCATCCTCGGCAAAGGTGACCGGATTCTTCAGATATGGTTCCTCAAGGGCGGTTCCATTGATGAGAAGATCTCCTCCGGCTGAAATATTGACCGTATCGCCGGGCAGTGCGGCAATGCGCTTGATGATATCAGTGTTCTCCTTACTGGCTTCGGCAATTACGATATCACCCCGGCTGTACTGACCGGCAAGCCGGAAGTAGATGACAATGTCACCGTCATGAAGCGTATCTTCCATAGAGCTCCCCTGTACGGAAGCAATTCCGAATACGAACCGCATCAGAATGAAGAGCGCGGCCGCCCAGAAGCAGATTTGAACAGCAGCCTTAAGCAAAGCACGCTGTCTGCGGGCTTTGCGGTTACGGATTGTGACACGCTGCAGCTCTGATGAAATTTCGGTCTGCAGAGAATCCAGATGCTCTTCGTACTGGTCTTTTTCATTGGTATTCTGATCCATGGCTGTGTCTCCTGCTTTATTAATTTAATTATACTTCAAATCCGTCATCCGGGCTACTATAATTCCATCGTTGATATCGGGTTTGCTTTCTTGTATAATGTAGTGAGATTCTTAGAAAGGACGTCGATTGTAATCCATGCAGACAAGAATTATTAAAATCAATCCGGAAGATATCGAGCTTTCTGAAACAAAGAAACTGCTCGAGGAGGCCGGCAGAATCCTGAAGTCAGGAGGACTTGTCGCTTTCCCGACCGAAACGGTTTACGGGCTAGGCGGGAACGCAATGGATGCAGCGGCGGCAGCCAGCATTTACCGTGCCAAGGGGCGTCCTTCCGATAATCCGCTGATTGTTCATATTGCGGATAAAGAAGCGATCGGAAGAGTTGTACGCGAGGTGCCGCCGAAGGCGGAGAAGCTTATGGACGCGTTCTGGCCCGGTCCGCTTACACTTATCATGGAGAAAAGCGAAGAGGTGCCGCGTGAGACAACAGGCGGGCTGCAGACTGTAGCGGTACGTCTGCCTGTGAATGAGACGGCGCGCGCGCTTATCAGAGCAGGCGGAGGATATATTGCCGCACCGAGTGCGAATTTATCCGGAAGGCCGAGTCCGACTACAGCCGGACATGTAATCACGGACCTGAACGGTGTGATCGATATGATTATAGACGGAGGTGATTCGTGTCTCGGCCTGGAATCGACGATCGTTGATATGAGTGTGGAGCCTCCGATCATTTTAAGACCTGGTTATATCACAATGGAAATGATCGAGGATGTTATCGGAATCACGCTGATGGATGAGAGTATAATTTCACCGGACTCGAAGGTCGTGCCCAGGGCACCGGGAATGAAATACCGCCATTACGCGCCCAGAGCAGATCTTGTCGTTGTCGAGGGAACACCGGATAAGGTAGTGGAACAGATTATGGAAATGGCTTCCGGGGATATCAGGAATGGTCATTCCGTTGGTATTATTACAACAGATGAGATGGTTCCCTGCTATGATATTGGAATTGTAAAGAGTGTCGGAACGCGCCTCAAAGAAGAAAGCATAGCGAGAAACTTATATAAGATACTTAGAGAATTTAACGATACGGATGTAGAGAAGATATACTCGGAAGCATTTGACGACAGCGGCGTCGGTAAGGCGATTATGAACCGCCTGCTTAAGGCTGCCGGTCAGCAGGTCATTCATTTGGCCGGGGGAGAGGAAGACGGCGATATCCGCAGAATTGTTTTTGTCAGCAACGGTGATACCGCGTGCGGACCTCTGGCATGCATTCTACTGAAGCAAATGAAACTGGAGCGGGAACTTGAAGTGGAATCGAGAGGGCTTGTCGTGCTTTTTCCGGAACCGTTCAATGAGAAGCTGGAAGCGGTAACCGCAAGTCACGGCATATCCCTTGAGGGGCATGTTGCGTGTCAGCTTACAGAAGAAGATATACGGGGTGACACGCTGTTCCTGACGATGGAGCTTTCCCAGAAGATCCGTCTGATGGAGGACTATGGCGATAAGATTCACGCTGCCTCACTGGGAGAAGTTTTAGAGGATCCGGATCTGGAAATCACACCGCCGTATGGAGAGGATTTGCCGGCATATGGCGAGTGTTATGAACTGATGGCACGTCTGATGCGCAGGCTGGCGAATAAGATTAATGTTGATGTGCGCAGAAAACGAAAACACAGGAAAGGAAGCAGAGAATTATGATAGCAATCGGATGTGATCACGGCGGATTTGAACTGAAACAGGAAGTAATGAAGTATCTGGAGGACAAGGGCCTGGAATACAAGGATTATGGAACGTATGATTCTGCATCTACGGATTACCCGATATATGCCAGGAAGGTTGCGCATGCTGTTTTGAACGGGGAAGCCGAGAAGGGAATCCTGATCTGCGGTACCGGCATAGGAATGTCTGTTACAGCAAACAGATTTAAGGGGATCCGCTGTGCTTTATGCGGTGACTGCTTCACTGCCGAAGCAACAAGGCAGCATAACGATGCAAATATTCTGGCAATGGGCGCCCGCGTTACAGGTCCCGGTCTTGCATTGAAAATTGTCGAAACATTTTTAAACACGCCGTTTTCAAATGCAGAACGCCATGTCAGAAGAATTCATTTGATTGATGAACCCTGATCGGAGGAAATCAAATGAGCGACAAAAGAAATGATTACATATCCTGGGATGAGTATTTTATGGGTGTTGCAATCTTGTCCGGCATGCGTTCAAAGGATCCGAACACACAGGTTGGCGCGTGCATCGTTAGCAGGGACAACAAGATTCTTTCCATGGGATACAATGGATTTCCGATTGGATGTTCCGATGATGAATTTCCGTGGGCCCGGGAAGGGGCGCCGCTTGACAATAAGTATTTTTATTCCACGCACAGTGAGCTGAATGCGATTTTGAACTACCGCGGCGGAAGCCTTGAGGGAACTAAGCTGTATGTTTCGCTTTTTCCCTGCAACGAATGTGCGAAAGCAATCATTCAGGCAGGGATCAAGGAGGTTATATACGACTGTGACAAGTACGCGGGCACCGATGCCGTCATTGCTTCCAAGCGCATGCTGACAGCCGCGGGCGTCCATTTCAGGCAGTATCAGAGAACGGGACGGAAGATTTCTTTCGAGGTATAACCGGACAGAACAAGGTGTTTCGGATATCGGCGGAAGTGTGGAAGTGGATCGGCTGTCAGTGCGGGCGCCGGTCCACATATTTTGGCTTTGTTTTGGAATAGACGATTTTCTGGGCATGATACAGGCCGTAATATCCGGACAGCATATAGCTGACGGCTGTTACCGTGCAGTAATACGGCATACCGTCAAATCCGAAGAGCTCAAAGGCGATCAGCATGGAAGTGACCGGGCTGTTTGTAACTGCGCAGAATACGCCGACCATGCCGCAGGCTGCCGATATGTTGACAGGAAGGCCTAAGATGACGGACAGAAAGGAGCCCATAACGGATCCGATGAAGAGCGATGGTACAATTTCACCGCCCTTGTAGCCGGCGCATAAGGTCAGGCATGTGAAGACAATTTTCAGAAGGAAAGCATACGGCTTTGCCGGTGAATGCAGGCTTGCCTGAATGACCGAGCCGCCAAGACCAAGATAGTCCTGGGTATGAAGAAGCAGCGCGAGGAGTATGATGATGATGCCGGCGGCTGCAGCGCGTTTGTATGGATCCGGAAAGTATTTTCTATAGAAATACGAGGTGTATTTCAATGAGATACAGAAGATAACGCCGACTCCTGCGCATGCAAGCGCGAGCAGGATGACACGAAGCGAAACGAGACTGAAGAAGTCAGGCAGATTCTGAATCAGGAATGGCTGCTGAAGAGAGGCAACGTGAAGCTTAAGCGCTACGTAGTGCGCGATCAGAGCTGAGAATATGCATGGCACAAGAGCAGAGTAATACATGATGCCTACACTGATTATCTCCATTGAGAAGATAGCGGCAGCAAGCGGGGTACCGAACAGCGCGGAGAATGCAGCGCTCATCCCGGCCATAATCATAATCTTGTTGTCATCAGCAGGCAGGTGCAGCAGACGGCCGATTGCGGTGGCGATACTTCCGCCGAACTGCAGCGCGGCACCTTCACGGCCGGATGATCCGCCAAAGAGGTGCGTGATGACGGTAGCAGCCAGTATTACAGGGGCCATGGCAAGCGGTACCTTCTCATCCGAACGGACGGCTGAGATGACAGTATCCGTTCCAGCGTCTTTTGCCAGGCCGGTTTTACTGTATAGAAACACAATAAAAAGGCCTCCCAGAGGCAGACCGAGGATAATAACCGGATGGCTGATGCGGAAATTTGTTACAACTGTGATCAGATGCGCAAACAAACCTGCGATTCCTCCGGCGGTGACTCCGGTAATAATAGAAAGCAGAGTCCAGTGCAGGAAGGTTCTCAGATAGTAAATAACACGCCTGGTTTTTTCCTCCAGGATTGAAAGAAACATAATAACAGCTCCATCAGAGAGGTCAAAGCGTTATTCGGCCTCATATCATTTAGCTAAAGTATACTACAAAAGCAAATAAGAATAAAGTTGAAATATCGGTTGGGGAAAGGTATGCTGTCTGAAACACGCATGCGCCCGGCAGCATAGACAAGGAGGTTCGTTATGGAAGGTTTTACGCATTTTGACAGTGAGGGAAATGCGATAATGGTAGATGTTTCGGAGAAGTCGGTTACACAGCGTTACGCGGCAGCCGCAGGCAGAATCTTTGTGAATGAGGATGTCTATCGTGCGATTGTCACCGGGACGGCAAAGAAGGGTGATGTGCTCGGTGTTGCCCGCATAGCCGGCATTATGGCGGTAAAGCGGACGGCTGAGCTGATTCCTCTCTGTCATACGCTGCTGATTCAGAACTGCGGTGTGGATTTTGAACTGAATGATGAGAATCATTCGATCCGTGCTGTATGCACGGTGAAGGTCGAAGGCCAGACAGGTGCTGAAATGGAAGCGCTGACAGGTGTATCCGTATCACTTCTTACGATTTACGATATGTGCAAGGCTCTTGACCGGGGCATGGTTATGACAGATGTCCATCTGATTCAGAAGAGCGGCGGAAAGAGCGGGCTGTTTGTAAATCCAGAAACGGATGATGATAACCGGAGCAGGAGATAATATGAAAGACCAGTTCAACAGAGAAATTGATTATTTACGGATATCGGTGACAGACCGGTGCAATCTTCGATGCACGTACTGTATGCCGGAGGAAGGTGTTGTACCGATTGACCATAAGGAAATCCTGACATTTGATGAGATCGTCCGGATCTGCAGAATTGCTTCCACACTCGGTGTCAGTAAGATCAAGCTGACGGGCGGGGAACCGCTTGTACGGAAGGGCCTTCCGGAGCTGGTGCGTGAAATCAGGGAAATTCCGGGGATTCGGGAAGTTACGATGACTACAAACGGGATTTTGCTGACAGAGCAGATGGCGGCACTGTATGCGGCGGGCATAGGCCGTGTTAATGTCAGTCTTGATACACTTGACGCGGAGGAGTTTCATCACATTACAAGATGGGGAAACCTTGAGGATGTTCTGCGCGGTATTGACGAGGTCCTTAAATATCCGTCGGTAACGCTGAAGCTGAACTGTGTGCCGGTTACAGTCAGGGAAGAAACGATCCTTTCACTGGTTGAAATGGCCAGAAACAGGAAACTCCATGTGAGGTTCATCGAAGTTATGCCGATCGGAGAGGGAACAGCCGCGGAGAAGAACGCCGAGTCGGCAGATCCGGAACTTTCCGGCGCGGATAGGGAATCGCAGATTAAAGAAATATTAACCGCCCATTACGGCGCTTTGAAACCAAGCGACGCTGTTCTGGGAAACGGCCCGAGTCATTATTATGAAATTGACGGTTTTGAGGGGAAGGTCGGATTTATCAGTGCTGTCAGTCATAAGTTCTGCGACCGGTGCAACCGGATACGCCTGACATCGGACGGGTATCTGAAAACATGCCTGCAGTACGATATCGGGTGTGATCTTAAGAAGCTTATGCGTGACGGTGCCGGTGATGAAGCAGTAAGGCAGGCGATCGAGCTTGCCGTTGCAAGGAAACCAAAGGAGCACGCCTTCAGCAAGGCTTATGTTGAACACGCGGAAGGACGCTGCATGTCGAGGATTGGAGGCTGATGTACATGCGAGCTGCCGTTATTACGGTAAGTGACAGTGGATATCGCGGGGAACGTGAAGACTTAAGCGGACCTGCGATTGTATCAATGCTGGAAGAAGCGGGTTATGAGGTGGTCAGTACGATACTGCTTCCGGATGAAGAGAAGATGCTGGCAGATGAGATGGCCAGAATTGCAGACGAGGGAATCGCGGACCTTATTCTGACAACAGGCGGTACCGGTTTTTCGCTGCGCGACCGCACGCCGGAGGCTACGAAATCGGTAGTTGAACGTGACGTTCCGGGTATTCCGGAAGCCATGCGGAATTACAGCATGCAGTTTACAAACAGGGCTATGCTCAGCAGAGCTGCTGCAGGAATTCGCAGACAGACCTTAATTGTGAACATGCCCGGGAGTCCAAAGGCAGTCAGGGAATGCCTGGAGTTTATCCTTCCGGCACTTGATCATGGTCTTGGCATCCTGCTTGGCCGTGATACGAATTGTGCCAGATAAACCGGCGGCATAATATTCGTTATGGACTATTTTAAATTCCATGGTATAATGAATGAAAACCAGATTTGTATCAAGGAAAGGAATGAAGAAATAATAGAAATATGCGACTAAAGCATGTCAAAGGTGCAGAGGAGCGGATAGCGGAAAGCCCTTATGTCATTGACGACAGCCAGGAGCTTGCAGGTACGTGGCACGAACGGTTCGGCAATGATCATCCGATTCATCTTGAGATAGGAATGGGTAAGGGCAGGTTTCTGATGGAGCTTGCGGTAATGCATCCTGAGATAAATTATATCGGGATTGAGAAGTATCCGAGTGTTCTGCTTAGAGCCGTACAGAAGAGAGAACAGGAGAAATACAGGGATCTTTCCAATATTTTTTTTCTGTGTATTCATGCGGAAGATATCCGGAGAGTTTTTGCCGGGAAGGAAATATCACGTATTTACCTGAATTTTTCGGATCCATGGCCGAAGGAGCGCCATGCCAAGCGGCGTCTGACTTCAAGGCAGTACCTCAGAAGATATGAGGATATCCTGAGTCCGGACGGACGCATTGAATTTAAGACGGATAATGCGGCGCTTTTTACTTTTTCTCTGGAGGAAATTGAAGCGGCCGGCTGGATCGTGACGGGGTCAACCCTTGACCTGCATAATGACCCGGTAATGGGCAGAAACAATATTATGACAGAATATGAAGAGAAGTTCTCCGCGGAAGGGAAGCCGGTCTGCAAGCTGACAGCCGAGCAGCCGGGGCGGGAGTAACACTTATCATAAGAAGGCCGCTGGCCGGAAAGACAGAGGTGGAATGATGGAATATGTATTTACACAGGACAATTTTGACGCAGAAGTACTTAAAGCGGATAAACCTGTAATGGTGGATTTTTTTGCAACCTGGTGCGGCCCGTGCAGCAGGATGGCTGCGCCTGTTGAGGAGCTTGCCGGAGAATTTGACGGCAAAGCGAAGATCGGCAAGCTGGATATTGATGTCAGCATGACGGTTGCGCAGAAATATCACGTTATGAGTGTACCGACGTTTATGTTTTTCAAGAATGGTGAAATTGTCGGCAGGATTGTCGGAATGGTTGACAAGCAGGAGCTGGCGAATAAACTGAACGAGCTGCTGTAGTTTCTGCCAGAAGACGAATAGAAAGAACAAGAAAACGGCGGATGCACCTGAGGGAGGCAGCCGCCGTCTTTATATCCGCGGATCTGTACAATAATGAGACACTGCGGCTTATCAGCTTTCAGCTTTTGCTGGAAGGCATATAAGGCGCAAGTGCTCTGGCGACTCCGTAAAGCGGCATTGTCTGAAGGATCACTCTGCCGGGTCCGGTGATGATTGTATTGAACAGGCCTTCTCCTCCGAACAGCATGTTCTTGATGCCTGGTACGGTCTGAATATCCATGGAGCAGGTGCTGTCCATCATTGCGACGTAGCCGGTATCGGCGACAATTGACTGGCCGGGCTGCAGGGCATATTCCACTGAACTGCCGTCGATTTCAATGAACGCGGTTCCGGTACCGGAAAGACGTTCCATAATAAAGCCTTCGCCGCCGAACAGTCCGGAGCCGATTTTTTTCTGGAAAAAGACCGAAAGCTTTACATCTGCTTCACATGCCATGAAGGCGTGCTTCTGAACGATGATATCATGTCCTTCCGTGATCTGAATTGCACGGATATCGCCCGGAAAACTGGATGCGAAGGCAATCAGACCGTTTCCGTTCTCAGCCGTATAGCTGTTAAGAAAAAGAGTTTCTCCGGAAACCATCCTGCCGAATACTTTGCCGATACCTCCATGTGAAGATGTTTCCATTTTCATGTTTGGCGACATCCAGCTCATTGCACCGGATTCACAGATTAACGTTTCACCTGAAGCGCAGGAACAGATGGCAGCAGGAAAACTGCCGCCTTTAATTTCATATTGCATATCGCACCTCCTGTTATTATGGTTTTTTACTATTTGATTATAATGGATACGGGTATCTAAAGTCAATTAGATTGACAATCCATCGCAAAAGTGATATTATATGAGAACATAATAAACAAAATGTGATAATAATTCAGGAAGACCAGAAGCGGATGGATGCGATTGTAAATAAGATAGACGGTACCGGAGGAGATGTTCATTACAAGCGGACAGTGCATGCTGTCCTTCACGGATGTGCGCTGAAATGCCGATACTGCCGCAGCCCTGAGAAGAGGACACCGTGCCTTCAGTGCGGCATCTGTATCCGGCACTGTCCCGGAGGTGCGCTTTCTTTTATGAATCATGAGATGCGGTATGATGAAACACGATGCATAAACTGCAGCAGATGCACTGCGGTCTGTCCTTTCGGCAGTTCGCCAAGGACAGTAAGAATGAGTCCGGAGGAAGTTATAGCGAGGATCTTTCAGGAATATCCGTCAGCGGATACGATTATGGTATCAGGAGGAGAATGTGCCGGAAATGTGCTTTTTGTACAGGAGCTTTTCAGAATGGCACACCGGGAAGGTCTTACGACGGCGGTCGGAAGCAATGGCACAGTGCCATATCGCTGCTTTCCGGAGCTGGTTTCATGCACGGACTGGTTTGCTATGAATATCACGGCTTTCGACAGGATGGACCATGTCCGTATTACGGGAACAGGAAATGCGGAACTTTTGAGGAATACAGCTTTTCTTGCGGAACGGGGAAAGCTTGTGGAAGTGAAGTCCGTAATTGTACCGGAGCTGTATGACACCGAGTCCAGTATCAGTAAGCTTGGAATATTTCTGAAACCGTTCCTGAAAATCCGTCCGTTCAGAATCTGTGTCATACCGTACCGCCCGCCGGAATCGCGGTCCGGAAGCAGTATGTTTTCGGTACCATCCGGGAGTTATCTGCTTTATCTGTCGGAAATCCTTAAACAGGCCGGATTTACAGATACAGTTATCCGGCAGTCATCGTGGTAATTTTTTGATTTTTCCTGCGCGTGCGCCGTACTCATGGTATACTGTCACCATAAGACAGATCTGGAGGGTGAATTATTTACAATGATTATTGATACACATGTACATTATGATGATCAGGCGTTTGACGATGACAGAGATGAGCTGCTTCGAAGTCTTAAGGCTCATAATATCGGCGCTGTTATTGACTGTGGTGACCGGTACGACGGGCTGGCGCGGATTCTTGAGATGACAGAGGAGTATTCTTTTCTCTATGGAGCTGTCGGCGTTCACCCCTCGAGTACAGGGGAGCTGGATGAGCAGAAGCTTTCCGGCATGAGAGAGATGTGCAGCCATCCCGGGGTCGTTGCAGTTGGCGAAATCGGACTTGATTACCACGGAGAGGACGCAGACAGGACAACCCAGAAGGAATGGTTTAACCGCCAGTTTGAAATGGCGGGGTGTGCAGGGCTTCCTGTTATTATACACAGCCGGGACGCAGCTGCCGATACGATGGAAATTGTACGGAATCGAATAGCGGATGTCCCGGGCGGTGTTATGCACTGCTATTCGTACAGCGCGGAGCAGGCGGCTGAATATGTCTCAATGGGCCTTATGATCGGGGTCGGCGGTGTCGTGACATTCCGGAATGCGCGCAGGCTTAAGGAAACGGTCAGGCTGGTACCGCTTTCATCGATTCTGCTGGAAACGGACTGTCCGTATCTGTCACCGGAGCCTTTCCGCGGTCATCGGAATTCCTCACTGAATCTTCCGTATATTGTACAGGCCATCGCAGATATCAGAAATATTTCCGGAGAAGAGGTAATCGCTGCGACACAGGAGAATGCGGAAAGACTTTTTCATATAAATATACAGGCAGAATAGCAGAGGAGCACAGCATGATGCAGGAACCGTATCTAGGAAGTCCGGCAGGAACGATTGCCGTACTTGACCGGTATCATTTTAATATTCAGAAGAAGTATGGCCAGAATTTTCTTATAGACAGTCATGTCCTGATGAAGATTGTCGAATACGCCGGGATCGGCAGGGATGATTCTGTAATTGAGATCGGGCCGGGAATCGGCACGCTGACACAGTATCTGGCATTGGCCGCTCATGAGGTAACGGCAGTTGAAATTGACCGGGAGCTGATTCCGATTCTTGAGGATACGCTGGGATCGTATGATAATATTACGATCCTGAATCAGGATATTCTGAAAACGGATATCCGCAGTCTTGTCAATGAGCGGGGGGCAGGAAGGGCAGTCAAGATTGTGGCAAATCTTCCGTATTATATTACGACGCCGATTATTATGGGACTTCTTGAAAACCACGTACCGGTCGAAAGTATCACGGTAATGGTACAGAAGGAAGTCGCTTCAAGGATGCAGGAGGGACCCGGCTCGAAGGAGTACGGAGCACTTTCGCTGGCGGTACAGTATTACGCCAGACCGGAGATTGTGGCCAATGTTCCGCCGAATTGTTTTATTCCCCGTCCGAAGGTCGGATCTTCTGTGATTAAGCTTGTCCTTTTTAAAGAACCTCCTGTATCGGTGAAGAATGAGGCGATGATGTTCCGTATTATCAGAGCGGCATTCGGACAGCGCCGTAAGACGCTTGTAAACGCACTCGGCAATTGTGCGGAGCTTCCGGTTACGAAGGAAGAGGCGGCCGTGGCACTTGAGACTCTTGGCCTGCGGCCGGATATACGTGGGGAAGCACTGGATCTCGGAGAGTTTGCACAGCTTTCGAATGTACTTTGTTAATCGATGCCGCGAAGCGATACATTTGGAATCCATGGCCGGAGAATTTCGATAAAGGCGCGCAGCTCGTCGGGACTGAAGGCTGACAGCCCTTTTGCCATCACAAGCTCGGAATCCTTATAGGACTGCAGATAATATGCGCTGCATCCTGCAAGCCATTCTCCGATATTTCTGAAATCGGAAGCGGTATGGAGTTCACGGACAACAGTAGTGCGGAATTCATATGAAATGCCGCTGTTCATAAGATATGATGCGGAATCTTCGATTTTCCGGATATCGGGATCAGGTATTCCGGAGGCTCTGGAATACGTTTCACGGGAGGATTTGATATCCATCGCGACATAATCGATCAGTCCCGATTCGCAGAGATTTTTTAAAACATCCGGAAGATAGCCATTTGTGTCAAGCTTCACCTGATAGCCAAGTGCTTTGATTTTTTTGATAAAGTCAGGGAGGTCACGCTGGAGTGTCGGCTCGCCTCCTGTAATGCATACGCCATCAAGTATTCCGGAACGTTTCTTAAGAAATGAAATAATATCTTCTTCGGGAATGGCCGGTTCTTCATCCGGATGAAGTACGAGACCTGAGTTCTGGCAGAATGGACAGCGGAAATTACAGCTGCCGGTGAATATTGTACAAGCTACACGGCCGGGAAAGTCGAGCAGGGTGGTTTTCTGGAATCCATGAATTTGCATGGCCGGCTCCTTTTATGATAAATTGTTGGTTGATGCATCATGTCCAGTATAAATACAACGGAGATAAAATGCAATGGATGAACGATATATGCGGGAAGCACTGAAGCAGGCGGAAAAGGCGTATAAGCTGGGCGAGGTGCCGATCGGGTGCGTAATTGTTTATAAAGATAAGATTATCGGGCGCGGCTGCAACAGACGGAATACAGATAAGAATACGCTGAGTCACGCTGAGCTTACAGCTATTAAGAGAGCCAGCCGGGTTATGGGGGACTGGCGTCTGGAGGGGTGTACGATGTATGTGACGCTGGAGCCGTGTCAGATGTGTTCCGGCGCGCTTGTCCAGTCCCGGATCGACAGAGTTGTGATCGGCTGCATGAACCCGAAGGCCGGCTGTGCGGGTTCTGTGCTGAATCTGCTGCAGATGCAGGAGTTTAACCACCAGGTGGAAATAACAGCAGGCGTTCTGGAGGAGGAGTGCCGCGGAATTCTGCAGAAGTTTTTTAAAGAGCTTCGGGAAAGAAACCGTGAAGAGACCCGTGAAGAGACCGATTGACAGAAATCACAAAACACGGTATACTATTACAGCATTCTGAAATCAGAAGCAGCAGTCCGATACAGGATGCAGTATCTGAAGATTAATACGTTATCATATTTCCGTGCAGCCGGGGCGTCAGCGGTGCCTTGTACCCACAATCCGCTACAGTGGGGGTGATGCTGTGCAGAGGGCCTGTTCTTTTAGAGCTGCCCGCCGTAAGTGATGTTGACGTTTGGGTCTTACGCAACAGGACTCCATGAACCGTGTCAGGCCAGGAATGGAGCAGCACTAAGTGGAATCTCCTGTGTGCCGTAAGGGTGCTTAAGCCGAGTTAACTGCGTCGGTACCGTCTGGGAGTACGGTTCGAAGCACAGCGCACGGATTCATATATTCTGTGAAATGAGAGGCTTTTTCTCCATTTCGCAGTTTTTTTTGTGCGTTTTTTGCGGAGTGATACGAGGCTGTTTCACAGAATTTTCACAATTCTGACATATGAAATTCATGATTGTCCGCAAGAATAGATAAATAGTGTCAGAAATGTGACAAGTATGATATAAGGAGGAATTCATTGTGATCGAAGTTAGACATCTGGTGAAGCAATACGATGACAATCTGGCAGTTGATGATCTGAGCTTTACCATTGAACCGGGGAGAATATACGGTTTCCTTGGGCCGAATGGGGCCGGCAAGTCTACGACCATGAATATTATGACAGGATATCTCGGTGCTACAAGCGGTGATGTTATTGTGAACGGCCATAATATTCTGGATGAGCCTGAGGCTGCAAAGAAATGTATCGGATATCTGCCTGAGATGCCGCCGCTGTACCAGGATATGCTGGTAAGAGAATATCTGGAATTTGTTGCGGAATTAAAGGGCGTTCCCAAGGCGGAACGGGACGATGAAGTTATGCGTTCGATGCGCCTTGTGCGTATTGTGGATATGCAGGAAAGACTGATCAGGAATCTTTCGAAAGGATACCGGCAGAGAGTTGGAATGGCGCAGGCGATGATCGGGTCGCCGGATACGGTTATTCTCGATGAACCGACGGTCGGACTGGATCCCAAGCAGATTATTGAGATCCGCCAGCTGATCCGGGAACTGGCCAAAGACCATACTGTTATTCTGAGCTCCCATATTCTGGCAGAGGTTCAGGAGGTCTGCGACTATATCATGATTATTTCGAAGGGCAGGCTTGTTGCGAGTGATACGCCGGATCATCTGGAAGAGCTGGTCAAGGGGTCGGAAACGATTGAAATTACGACTGGTGCCGGTGAACAGAAGGTGCGGGATATCCTGCACGGATTCAGTGAGATAGAGAAGATTTCGTGTGAAAAGGATAAGGATGGCAATACAGCTGCAAGGATTGATGTAAAAGAAGGCAGCGATATCTGCGAGAAGGTCTTTTTCGCGTTTGCGGATCAGCGGACAGCACTCCGGAGTCTCAGTACGATTCATGCCACACTGGAGGATGTTTTCCTTGAACTGACGAAGAACGAGGCGGATGACAGAGCAGCCATTGAGGATGCGCGGCCGCAGAAGAAGAATAAGGCAAAGGCAAAGGATACACCAGAGAATTCGCCAAAAGATGCGCCAAAGGAGGAGACGAAGAAAGATGAAAGCAATTTATAAAAAAGAGATGCGATCATACTTTACGTCGATGACAGGATGTATCTTCATCGCTTTTGTAATGGCGCTTCTTGGTATATATTTTATGGTTTACAACCTGAGTAACGGATATACGTCTTTTGGATCGGCATTAAGTGCCGTTTCGTTTATCTTTCTGATTGCGGTACCGATTCTTACGATGCGCAGTTTTTCAGAGGAACGGCATAACAGGACGGACCAGCTGCTGCTTACGGCACCTGTATCACTGCCGCGCGTCGTGATGGGAAAGTACTTTGCGATGACAACGATTTTTTCGATTCCGATGGCAATTACCTGTATATTTCCGCTGATCATCAAGCATTACGGAAATGTATCTTTTAAGCTGGATTATTCGTGTATCCTTGCGTTCTATCTGATGGGATGCGCGTATATTGCAGTGGGCATGTTTCTGTCGGCGCTGACGGAAAGCCAGATCATCGCGGCAGTCACTACCTTTGCCGTACTGTTTCTGATGCATCTGTGGGATCAGCTTGTCAAGTATCTGCCTACATCAGCTTCCGGAAGCCTGATTACAATGATTATTCTTTTTACGCTTGTTGTACTTTTGATTTATAAGGTTACGAAAAACTGGTTCTTAAGTGCCGTCATCGAGGCGGCCGCTGTTATCATTCCGGTTATTTTCTATATTGTCAAGTCTTCAAGCTTTGAGAATCTTGTTACAAATGCCCTGAAAAACCTTTCTCTGAGATCTGTTCTCGATAATTTCACAAGCAACAATATCTTCGATATCAGGGGGCTTGTTTATTACGTATCTGTCGCGTTTGTGTTTATATTTCTGACAGTGCAGTCGCAGCAGAAGAGAAGATGGAGCTAGGAGGGTCAAATGGTGCAGAAAATAAAACAAATGTTTAAAAGCGTTGATTCAAAACGCGGCGGTTACAGTGTCGGCATTACTGTGATTGTAATCGCAATTGTGATTGTTGTGAACCTGATTATCGGAAAGCTGCCGGACAGTGCCGTACAGAAGGATATCAGCACGACGAATATCTATTCTGTTTCGGATACGACGAAGGATCTTCTTTCCGGACTGACAGATGATGTAAAGATTGTTGTGCTGACGGATCCGCAGAGTGTCGATGCCAGAATTACGACATTCCTGAACAAGTACGCTTCGCTGTCCAGCCATATCTCTCTTGAGACAGTGGATACCGTGCTGCACCCGACAGCACTGACACAGTATAATGCAAGTGACAATTCTGTCGTCGTTACGTGTGACGCTACGGGCAAGAGCACAACGATTTCCTTTGACAGTATTCTGCTGTATGATGAGATGTCATATTATTATTACGGCACAAAGACATATACGTCTTTCGACGGGGAAGGTCAGCTTACGAGTGCTGTCAATTACGTGACATCAGCCGAAGAAAATACGGTCTATTACACAAGCGGCCACGGAGAATCTTCCTTATCTTCCAGTGTTACGGATTTAATGACGAAGGCCAATATTAAAACACAGGAGCTGAACCTTCTTACAGTTACATCCATACCGGATGACTGCAATCTTCTGCTGATGTACGGTCCGACGACCGATATCACATCGGATGAAGCCAAGGTTCTGCAGACGTATCTGGAAGGCGGCGGCAAGGTACTGATGCTGCTTGGTGCTGCGAAGGATGATACGCCGAATATCAACACGGTTCTGAATGAATACGGACTGAATCTCGAAACGGGTTATGTTGAGGATACGAGCAGATGCTATCAGTCGCATCCGTACGCGATTATTCCGAACCTTTCGGTATCGGGCGATCTTGCCGGCAATATGACATCGGATTCTGTACTCCTTTACGCATCCATGGGTATGACGCAGGTGGATCCGGCACGTGATACGATCACGCTGACGACGTTTATGAATTCGTCCGCTAACGCCGCGCTTACAAAAGATGACGGAACCGTTCTTTCGAATGGCAAATATGTACTGGGAGCATATGCGACCGAGTCTGTCGGCGGTACTTCCGATACAAGTACAAGTTCGGACGCAAGCTCCAGCTCGGATACAAGCACGGACACCGGTACAACGGCAAGACTTACTGTGATTTCGGGATATGCGCTTATTGACTCCAATATTACCAGCTCGTTTTCTTCGCTTGGGAATCTTACACTGTTTATGAATACTGTTTCGGCAAACTTCAGCAATACAAAGAATGTTTCCATAGCGAGCAAGAGCCTGGATACGACATATAACACCGTTTCTCATCCCGGTTATTTCAGCCTGCTGTTTATTTTCCTGATTCCGCTTGCTTTCCTGATCTACGGATTTGTAATATGGCTCAGAAGAAGAAAAGCGTAAGGAGGGCGGTTTCATGAAAAGCAAATCCCTGATGATTCTGCTTATTATACTTGCTGCGCTTGTCTGCGGATATTTCGGCGTTACGCGATATCTGGCCAATAAATCAAGCGCCGCGAAAGATACGGCGTCCATCACAGTATCGAATGTTGAGTCTGTCGTTAAGCTGACATATGCTTCTTCGTCGGCATCGTACACATACGTTAAAGACAACGGAGTCTGGTACTATGACGCGGACAGAAATTTTCCGGTCAGCCAGTATTATCTGGATACAATGGCTTCGGAATGGGGACAGGCGGATGCGGACCGGGAGCTTGTGGATGGAGATTCTGCTTCAGCGTACGGTCTTGACACTCCGGCATATACGATTGAGCTGACGGATGATTCCGGCAGTGTGACGACGCTTTATGTCGGCAGTGCCGTCGGCAGCGATTATTATGTGTCGACCGGGGACAAGTCAAAGATATACACGGTGTCCAGCCAGTTCGCGACGTATCTGTCTTACACACCGGATAAGCTGATCCAGGTCGATACATTTCCTTCGGTGACAAGCAGTACACTGAAGTCGGTGGAAATCACAGCCGGAACGGCAGCAACATCATACAACTCGGATGATGACGCGGAAGCGATCGCCGGTATTGCCGGCGGCTTAAGTGTTTTCAGCACATCAAAGTACGCGTCCTACTACACGGTCGGAGACGGTCTGGCAGCATACGGACTCGATGAAAGTTCCAGAACGACGGTGAAGTTCACATATACGAAGAACGATACGGATACAGATTATACAATGTACATCGGAAGCCTCGACAGCAGCGGTTCGAATTACTATGTACAGCTGCAGGATTCCAGTTTTGTCTATACGGAAAGTGCGTCAACGGTTGCCAATATCCTGGATACAAACAGTACGGATAAATCCGGCACGGATACAGGAACGGTGACGGACAGCAGCGCATCGTCGGAAAATGCGGCGGATGCGCAGTAGAAAGATTGTTCAGGTTTAACGGCAAAGTGCCGGACAGAGGGAAAAAGTGTCTGTCCGGCACTTTTGGATTGTCTGGTCTTATAGGAAAAAGTATGGTATAATCATTCGAACAGGTATGGCTTGCGGAAAACCGTACCAATTATTACGAGGAGCGGACAGTCATGAAACTAACACTGGTAAAATCATTATACAAAGAAACAGAACAGTATCTGGACAAGGAAGTTACAATCGGCGGCTGGGTAAGGAGCATACGGGATTCGAAATCCTTTGGATTTCTTGTCATACACGACGGATCTTATTTTGAGACACTTCAGGTCGTCTATCATGATAAAATGGCTAATTTCGAGGAGATTTCCAGACTCAATGTAGGAGCCGCAGTGATTGTACACGGTACACTTGTGGCGACGCCGCAGGCAAAGCAGCCGTTTGAAATTCAGGCCTCGGAAATTACAGTCGAAGGTACGTCGACACCGGATTACCCGCTGCAGAAGAAACGGCATTCGCTGGAATATCTGCGGACAATCAGCCATCTGCGTCCGCGCACGAATACGTTTCAGGCGGTATTTCGCGTCCGTTCGCTGCTTGCGTACGCGATTCACAAGTTTTTCCAGGAAAGGGATTTTGTCTATGTGCATACGCCGATTATCACAGGAAGTGACTGTGAGGGAGCCGGCGAGATGTTTCAGGTAACGACGCTGGATCTTGACCGTCTGCCGAAAGGTGAGGACGGAACGATTGACTACAGCCAGGACTTTTTCCAGAAGCGGACAAGTCTTACAGTCAGCGGTCAGCTGAACGGTGAGACATATGCCCAGGCTTTCCGGAATATTTATACGTTCGGACCGACATTCCGGGCGGAAAACTCGAATACGACACGTCACGCGGCTGAATTCTGGATGATCGAGCCGGAGATCGCGTTTGCGGATCTTGAGGACGATATGGAGCTTGCTGAGAGCATGCTGAAGTACATTATCCGTTATGTTATGGAGAACGCTCCGGAAGAGATGGAATTTTTCAATACATATGTCGATAAGGGACTTCTGGAAAGGCTTCAGCATGTTGTGAACTCAAAGTTCGCGCATGTTACATATACGGAAGCGGTTGACATTCTGAAGAAGGAGGAAGACCGGTTCGAATACAAGGTTTTCTGGGGCATGGATCTTCAGACAGAGCATGAGCGGTACCTGACAGAGGAAGTCTTTAAACGTCCGGTTTTTGTTACGGATTATCCGAAGGAGATCAAGGCGTTTTATATGAAACAGAATGACGACGGGAAGACGGTTGCGGCGATGGACTGCCTTGTCCCCGGAATCGGCGAGATCATCGGCGGAAGTCAGAGGGAAGAGGACTATGGAAAGCTCTGCGCAAGGATGAAAGAGCTTGGCCTGAAGGAAGAGGATTATGAATTCTATCTGGACCTGCGTCGTTTTGGAACAACGCATCATGCAGGGTATGGCCTTGGCTTCGAGCGCTGTGTAATGTATCTTACGGGTATGGGCAATATCCGTGACGTCATACCGTTCCCGCGTACGGTAAACAACTGTCAGCTGTAGCTTTTCAATACTCATTTGTAAGGAGTGGATGCGTTTGAATATATTGGTTGTGGATGATGAGCGTGAAATTGCAGATGTTATCGAGCTGTATCTGAAGAATGATCAGTATAATATTTATAAATTCTATTCCGGCAAGGAAGCACTGGCATGCCTTGGAGATGTCCGGTTTGATCTTGCGATTCTGGATGTTATGCTGCCGGATATCGACGGCCTGACGATACTGCAGAAGATCCGCGAGAAGTATACGTTCCCGGTTATCATGCTGACGGCGAAGACAGAGTATATGGACAAGATCACCGGTCTTACGATGGGGGCGGATGATTATATTCCGAAACCATTTAACCCGCTCGAGCTTGTGGCTCGTGTTAAGGCGCAGCTGCGCCGTTATACGCAGTATAATGACGGCAGCAAGGCAGTTGATGATGTGATTGATTTTGCCGGACTGGTTCTTAACAGAGATTCGCATGAATGTATCTACAATGAGCGGGAGCTGACGCTGACACCGATCGAATTCAATATCCTGTGGATTCTCTGTGAGAACAGAGGCAAGGTGATCAGTTCGGAAGAGCTTTTTGAGCGTGTATGGGAAGAGCAATATTATAAAAACAGCAACAACACAGTCATGGTGCATATCCGTCATCTGCGTGAGAAGATGAGCGGTCCGTCCGGGAAATCGGATTTTATAAAAACAGTCTGGGGTGTCGGCTACAAGGTCGAAAGTTGATCCGGCTTTTTGTGCTCCAGGAGGCATAGAAGCCGTTACGGAGCGGAAATATGTCACATAAGAAGCGGCACAGAACAAAACAGAATACATATCACAGACTGCGGCGCAGCATCATGCTGCGCACAGTTCTTGTCACTGCTGTAACGGGTGCGATAGGTGCTTTCGTACTCGTGTACTTTGTGGACGGGATCTTTCAGAACGCATTCCCGACATTCTTTGTTAAACTGCTGGAACATTTTCATGTTTCTGAATCTTCTGCGGCTGCCATATACTGGCATATCATAGGAAACAATAAAACGGTAATTATCATCGTCTTTTTTGCAGTTCTTTTTCTTCTTATTTTCTACGGTGCACTTCGCGTAATGACAGGATATCTGGACGATATCGGCGCAAGCATCGACAATGTCATCCAGGATTCCAATGAACCGATTGAAATGATCGCAGAGCTTAAGCCTGTTGAAGATAAGCTGAATGAGCTTAAGAAGACGCTGCATGAACGACAGCAGGAAGCCATTGAAAATGAAAAAAAGAAAAGCGATCTGGTCCTTTTTCTGGCACATGACCTGAAAACACCGCTGACTTCTGTGATTGCTTATTTGAGCATGCTGGAAAGCAATCCGGGGATGAGTGAGGAAGACAGGACACGCTATTCCCATATTGCTCTTGAAAAGGCAGTCCGCCTCGGAGAGCTGATTCAGGAGTTTTTTGAAATCACACGATATAATCTTCAGAATATCGTACTTGACCCGAAGCTGCTGAATCTGTCCATGATGCTGGAACAGCTGGCGGATGAAATGTATGCCGTGCTGCAGGGGAAGCATATGACGTGCAAGGTATACACCGATGAGGATATCATGATCTACGGGGATCCGGACAAGCTGGCCAGGGTATTTGACAATCTGCTCCGGAACGCGTTTGCTTACAGCTATCCCGGCACGGAAATTTCGATTATCGCGCGTGAGGTGGGTGAGTGGATTGAAATTGTATTCTGCAATCACGGAGACACGATTCCGCAGGAGAGTCTCAGTACGATTTTTGAAAAGTTCTACCGGATGGATGATGCCCGTTCCTCCAGTACGGGAGGCGCCGGCCTCGGCCTTGCCATTGCAAAGGAGATTGTGGAGCTGCATGACGGGAAGATCAGCGCCACGAGTTCGGACAATGAAACACGGTTTATCGTTGTTCTGCCGCAGCTCGCTGAAAAAGAACGGGAGCAGAAGGCGAAACGTCTTGAGCAGCGTATTGAAGATGCTATCAAAGAGGAAAAGATCCGGACTGTGAATACCGCACCTTCCGATAATCAGGAGACATGAGAAGGAGTGATACAGATATGAAATTCATGCATATAGCCGATGTTCATCTGGGCGCCGCGCCGGACAGTGACATGCCGTTCTGCGCGGATCGGGGCAGAGAGATCTGGAATACTTTTGCGGCCGCGGTCGGCGAGGCGGAAAAGGAAAATGCCGATCTGCTGCTTATTCCGGGCGATCTGTTTCACAGACAGCCGCTCGTCCGGGAACTGCGGGAAGTGAATTATCTTTTTCAGACGCTGACACATACAAGAGTCGTTCTGACAGCGGGGAACCATGATTATCTGAAAGCGGATTCCGCGTATTTTTCATTTCTGTGGGCGGATAATGTGACCGTGCTTTTTGATGAGGAAATGGCATGTGCCGCGTTTCCGGATATCAATACAGAGGTGTACGGCTTCAGCTATCACAGCCGGGAGATAACAGAGGAACGGTACCGGGATGTGCAGCCGGCCGACAACGGCAGAATCCATATTCTGCTTGCGCACGGCGGTGATGCCCGTCATATTCCGGTAAAAACCGAGGAGCTGGGAAGACTTGCTTTTGATTATATAGCCTTTGGCCATATTCATCAGCCGGCGGTGTTGATACCGGGGAAAGCCGCGTATGCCGGCGCGCTGGAGCCGATTGACCGGAATGACACAGGGCCGCACGGCTATATTACGGGAGAAATTGATGACAGCCGGACGGTTCACTTCAGCTTTGTGCCGTTTGCTTCACGCAGCTATTTCCACGAAACGGCGGAAGTAGGCGAGGAAACGACAGAAGGTGCGCTTTGTGACGATATGAAACGTATAATGGCAGAAAAGGGTCCGCAGAATCTTTACCAGTGGACCATTACAGGATACCGCAGTCCGGACACAGCTTTTTCCGCGGAAATGCTCAGCCGCTGCGGAAATGTACTTTCTGTGGCGGATCAGACGGAACCGGCGCTGCATATCGAGGATATACAGCGTTCGCATACGGATGATATTGTCGGGAGGTATATTGAAACATTTCTGCCGGAAGGCATGAGTCTTGCCGCACTTGAGCCGGATCCGCTCCGGCGGCAGGCTTTATATGAAGGTGTGCAGGCGCTTATCCGTTCGTAGGAGAAAAGATGATTATAAAAGAACTGGAAATACAGAACTTCGGAAAATTTCAAAATGAGAACATTACGTTTCGGGAAGGCATCAATCTTGTCTGCGGCGGAAACGAGGCAGGCAAAACGACGGTATACCATTGCCTTAAGGGGATGCTTTTCGGCATCGAACGGGGAAGAGGCCGTGCTGCCGGACACGATACGTATACAGCATATGAACCATGGGAGAATAAATCATGGTATGCGGGAACGCTTCGGTTTACGGCTGGCGGCAGGAATTTCCGCATAGACCGTCATTTCGACCGTGTAAACAGGCAGGCAAGTCTTGTCTGTGAAGACGACGGGGAAGAAATGTCTCTGGAGCAGGGTGATCTTTCCATGATCCTTGACGGGCTTACCGAAAGCGGCTTCGACAATACGATGGCTGTCGGCCAGCTCTGTGCCGAGCCGGACGGGACGCTTTCCGACGCTCTGAGAAATTACGCGGCTAATTATTACGGCTCCGGCAGCGGTGAGATCAATGTAGCCGGAGCACTTAAGCAGCTGAAGGCGGACAGAAAGGAAACGGATGCGAAGGTGCGTGAGCTGGAGCAGGCGTGGCAGCGGTCGCGGGAGCGGTGTGAGGAACGGCTTGACACACTTCGCACTGAGGAGATACGGGCTGCGGAAGAAATCGCGGACAGGAAACGGCTGATCTCGGAGGCAGAGGCCAGGACTCCCGAAATGTCCGAGATAAGCTTTCGAAGCCGTCTTCTGCCGACAGTGCTTGGCTTTGTAAGTATTCTGCTGTCAATCTGCTGCATGATTTTCAAGATGCCAAACCGTTATCTGCTGGGAGGACTTCTCGGCGGTGTCGGCATCATTCTTCTGCTGATTGTAGTTTTCGGACGAAAAGAAGATCTGATTGAGGAAAAGGACAGAACAGAAAGCACGCTCCGGTCCCTGAGCGAGCGGATCGGACAGCTTAAGGGACAGCTGCAGCAGCTTGAAAGTGACAGCCGTGACAGACGGACGGAGATATCAAATCTGGAGGAGTCTCTTTCAGAGCAGAACGATATTCCGGAGGAGCTTGCACAGCTTCGAATCCATGACGATGCGCTTGCAATGGCGGCGGAGCGGATCACAGAGGTATCCGCGTCTCTTAGAAAACAGTTCGGCACGCATTTAAATAATAAAATTTCCACCATCATGGCGGAAATAACAGACGGAAAATACACAAGTCTTGTACTGGAAGAGAACGGGGATATTTTTATCAATACGCCCCGGAAACGGATACCGGCAGAACAGGTAAGCCGCGGGACGTGTGAGCAGATCTACTTTTCAATGCGCATGGCAGCGCTTGATATTCTGTACGGAAACGACCTTCCTGTCATTCTGGATGACACGTTTGCGTATTATGATGACGACCGGCTCGCGGCGACACTTTCCTGGCTCGGCACACATATCGGTCAGGTGATACTGTTCTCGTGTCAGGACCGGGAACTGAGGCTGATCAATGAAAATAAAATTCCATGCGCATGCAGCCTGATTCAATTGAATTCATAGACAGGGAGAAAATAAAATGACGGATATCAGGAAAGGCAGCCTGTATTACAGAAACATCAGCAATGATATTACAAGCAACTGTAATATACGGTGTCGCTTCTGCTTTAACAGGTGGTATGAAACAGGACCGAATGTCAATATGACACAGGAGACATTCGAAAAAGTAATACCGCTTTTAACGCTTGTCAGGGAGGAATGCTTTTATTTCTCCTGCCTTTACGAACCGACTTTAAATAAAAATATGGAAACGCTCATTCGCATGATTCCGCAGGAACAGCGGAAGAAATGTTTTTTTACTACAAATCTGGCGGTGCATATGCCGGACAGTCTTATCGATTTTCTGAGCGCTTCGGGACTCCATCATATCAATATTTCAATGGAATCACTGGACAGGCCGGTATATGAGAATATTTGCGAGCATGCTGATTTTGATACTTATTCAGATAACCTGAAACGGATTGCGGCAGTGTTTGCAAAGCATCCGGATGCGCCCAAGCTGCGTTTTATCACCATGATTCTCAGGGAGAATTACAGGCAGCTTGCCGATATGGCCGTGAGGGCGCATGACGAATACCACGCGGATCTGCACGAGTTCCGCACACCGTATGTGGGACCTCACATGAATCTTCCATGGCTTGACGGGCAGATTCTGACACGGGAAGAGCTGGATCACCTGGAGCATACGCTGCGCGGCCTTTCCGTCCCGGTGGCCATCGATACGGCTACATCGACGGAAAACTATCATGAAATTATCGAAGGCAAGAGAAAGAGTGAGATTTACGGCGATGAACATGTTCGGCGCCTGCCGGATCAGCATACGCTGCGCATTCATTCAGACGGACGTATTGTTATGGATGAAAACGGAACGGCTTATAATCTCAGCGATATTCCGGATCCCCGTGAATTCTTTCTGAAAAAGCTTGCAGATTTCTGTAGAGAGGCAGCTGCGGAAAGGCTGTATCGGGATGATATGCCGAAAACCATTGCCGAGCGGACAGATGCAGCAGCCATGATAGATGAAGTAACGGACACGGATGGCATCGTCACGGTTACAGGCTGGACATTCCTTGAAAACACAGATATGACAGATTATGACCTGCTTCTTCGTGCCGAACCGGCCGGAGAAGGAAGAGACGGCAATGCCTGTACATGCCGCGTGACCCGTCTTGAACGGCCGGATGTGGAAGCTGCGTATCACAGCGGCAAATGCCGCCATTCAGGCTTTCAGGCGGTTTTTGACCGGACGGCTGCCGGCAGCGAGCTTCGCCTTGTTATGCTTTACAGGCCGCGCAGGGACAGCGGGATGTGGTATGCGAAGACATTAAATGAAATATTTAAGTTTTCCTAGTATTCAACCTGCTTCACTTCGCCGGCACGGTAGCGGCTGACAAGATCCTGGATTCTTTCGACGGGATCGAGCATTGTACTGAGAGAAGCGTCATGGTTCAGCATATCGATCATATAGGCGATGTATTTCGTCATGTCACAGTTGATATAATACGGCCGGCTCAGGAGCTCCGGTGTCTGATATGTAAGATTGGTTGTAAGGACATTTGTAAAAATACCCTCTTCATACGCAGCGTCAAAACGCTCCAGCCCATTTGTGAAGAGCCCGAATGTAGCAGCCAGAAAGACCCGCTTTGCATCGCGCCGCTTTAATTCGGCAGCCACGTCAAGCATGCTCTCTCCGGAGGAAATCATATCATCCAGAATGAAAACGTCCTTGCCGGCCACGTCAGAGCCGAGAAATTCATGGGCCACGATCGGATTCCTTCCGTTTACGACACGTGTATAGTCGCGCCGCTTGTAAAACATACCCATATCGACGCCGAGAACGTTCGCAAGGTAGACAGCGCGCTGTGTTGCGCCTTCATCCGGGCTGATTGCCATAAAATGATCCTTGTCAAGCTTCAGATCGGGTACATTCAGCAGCAGGCCCTTCAGAAACTGATATGTCGGGCGGACTGTTTCAAAGCCGCTTAGCGGGATGGCATTCTGCACACGGTCATCATGCGCGTCAAACGTAATTATATTTTCAACACCCATATGCACAAGCTCCTGAAGTGCCATCGCACAGTCAAGAGATTCACGGCCGCTCCGCTTATGCTGCCGGCTTTCGTACAAAAATGGCATGATAACAGTGATGCGCCGTTCTCTGCCGCCTGCGGCCGCGATAATCCGCTTCAGATCCTGAAAATGGTCGTCCGGAGACATGTGGTTTGTATAACGGTTCAATGAATAGGTCAGGCTGTAATTGGTGACATCTACGAGAATAAAAAGATCATCGCCGCGGATAGACTGTTTAATAACACCCTTGGCTTCTCCGCTTCCGAACCGCGGGACACAGGAATCAATCAGAAAGGACTTGCGGACCTGCCCGTTGTAAACAGGGTTGTCCTGCATCTTTTCAGCATTTTCATGACGCCATTTTACAATATAGCGGTCAATCTGTTCTCCCATTGTGCGGCAGCTGTCGAGGCAGATGATCCCCAGCGGACCTACCGGCATGTTCGTATAAACCTGATCTTGTCTCTGTATCATGGCAATAATCTCCTTAAACCTGCTGACTGCGCAGTTTCTTCTTGATACGGATATCATCCCCGAAAAGCTTCAGCAGCGTATAGCTGCTGGAAATCCGGGAAAAAGTACGTTCTGAATAAATTTCGGCAAAATTCTCCAGAGATAAATTCGTCGATATAATGGTTGACTGCTCCCGCAGAATTCGTTCATTGATGCACAGAAACAGCTCTGAAGAGACAAACGAATTCGTCAGTTCTGTTCCGAGATCATCGATGATCAGAAGATCACAGTCGAAAATGCATGCGGACAGGGCGGTGCTGTCGAGGTCGCGGCTGAACTTTTCCCTGGCAAGAATATCAAAAAGCTTAAACGAAGTCAGATAAATAACGGAATGCGAAGTTTTCAGCAGCTCGCCGGCAATACAGTTCGACAGAAACGTCTTGCCTGTGCCTGTGCTGCCGTACAGAAAAAGATTGCGGAACGAAGTATCGAAGGTATCGACGAATTCGCGGCATGTCTTTACTGTATCGCGCATAGCCGCCAGAGAAGATCTGCCGGTTACCGGATCAATATAATTGTCCGAATAATATGATAACGAAAAAGTTTCGAAATTTTCACGTTTCAGGATTGAAGCGATTCCCGTCTGTTTATAAAGAAGATCGACGACAGCCTTGCGGAAACAGTGGCACTTTTCATTTCCGATGTAGCCTGTGTCATGACAGTCCGGACAGTCATAGACCGGATCGAGATATGACGCGGGATATCCGGATTCGCTCAGTACCGTGCCGCGCTCGGCGGAAAGGGATGCGAGACGGTTCGCGTAAAGAGCCTCGTCATCCGTATTGCCGGAAAGACGCGCTTTCGCTTCCGAAACGGAAAGGGAAGCAATCTCCCTGTCAATTTCGGAAAGATGGGGAATACGGTCATATACTTCCGCAATGCGCTGCTCCAGGATATTCTGGTTTCGAAATCTGCGCTCGGCATACCGGCGCATGAGCGCGTCATACTGGATTGAATTGATTGACATGCGGATCTCCTTTATTTACTGTCGAGAAGACGCTTTTCCAGATCATTGTAATCATATTCGCGTCCTGAAAAATTATTGAAAGCATTGACAGAAGCGGAGGTTCTCTTTACTGCGCCGCGGCCGGCTCTGGAAGAAGCGGCAGCTTCGGCGGCGCCTGCAGCAGAATGCTCCTGATCGAGAACTTCGATATCGGAGGCAGTCTTGACACCGGCAGCAAGCCATTTGCGCAGAATACCGTCTGTGTAGGAAAACTGCGGGGTATGAATCTGCTTCATCGTACGATTCACGGCTTCCAGGATGATATCACTTGTAAACGGATATTCCGAAAGCCAGGTATGTATATATTCCAGCTCGGCAGTCCCCGGATTCCTGTTCCCGAGACCGTAAGCATTCATTATGGCATAGCAGTTCTTGTTATAGAGCTTGTTCGACTGCTTCGCTTCCTTCACGGTTGTGATTCCGGAATCAGCCCATGCAAAAGCAACCTTCCGGATATAGTGAATCGATTTGCAGCCGCGTGATACGCAGTATTCAATCAGATATTCGAGCAGATCCGCGGAAAAATGCAGCTCCTCATAAAAATAAAGAATGGTTTCGATTTCCGTGCTGTTCAGCTTATGGCCGAGATACTGTTCCGCTACAAAAAGAAGCTGCTTGACCTCGCTGTTCGCCCGGAGTGAACGAATTCTGCCCGGAGCCAGTGCGGTGCTGCGCTCTGGCATAATAGAAACCGCGGGAACACCCATCTCGGGCTCCGCGTCGATATCCGTTCCGGCGATATCGGTATCTTCATCTATATGGACTGCCTTAAACGGTGTAATGTTTGAAGCGGAAGACTCGGAAACCGGGTCGGCGGCTGAAACAGATGCAGGATCTGTAAAAGTAATCGAAACAATTTCCTTCCGGTCATCGCAGCCGCAGCAGATCAGACCCTTCTGCGACCAGTATTTCAGCGCGCGCATAATATCCTTGGAAGTACACTCCAGCCTGTCGGTAATGTCGGACAAGGTACAAGAAAGAGAAGGATCCATGGTAAGGCGCAGTATATAGAGGTAAATCTTGACGAATTCACCGTTTGCATCAACCATATACCGGTCAATGAAATCGTTCGAAAGAACGGTAACATTGGAAGCCAGATTATTTTGTAATTTGATCGCCTGCATGTGATACGTGCACTTCCTTTCTTTGCATGATAATTATAGCATACCGTCAAGGAAAAGCAATGCATTTTTCTCCGGGAAAGCCCATAAAATAAGGCTTTGAGAGCAATGGGGATAATGTGGATAAAGGGGATAAGTTACTTCTGAAGAAGCTCTTCTCCGATGTTTACAACATTTCCGGCACCCATAGTTATCACCAAATCACCGGGACAGCAATTCTCCAGAATGAAATTTTCCGCTTCCGCGAAGGAGGGGAAATAAAAAGCGTTCGTTCCGAGCGCGCGGACAGCATCCGCAAGGTCTTTGGAAGACATGCCGAGCGTATCGGTTTCCCGGGCGGCAAAGATGTCCAGAAGGATCACATTGTCGGCAATCGTAAGTGCTTCCGCAAATTCGTTGAAAAAGGCCTTCGTGCGGGAGTACGTATGCGGCTGGAAGACACACCATGTTTTATTATGAGGATAGCGGCGGGCTGTCTTAAGCGTCGCCTTTATTTCGGTAGGATGATGGGCATAGTCGTCGATGATTGTGAAGCCGTGGCATTCGCCCTTGTATTCGAAACGCCGGTCAGTGCCTGTAAAGGTCAGAAGTCCCTTCTTGACAGCCGCGATCGGAATACCGAGATAATCACTTAAGGCAATGGCCGGAAGCGCGTTTGAAACATTGTGCTTTCCTGTTACGCCAAGTCCGATCCGCGCTACCTTCTCGCCCTTCTTCAGGAGATCGAAGGATGCCCGGGCAAATTCGTCGAAGGTAATTCCGGCAGCACCGAAATCCCATTGCTCGCCCAGTCCGTATGTGATAACGCGGCAGGACAGTCCGTCCGTGATCTGACGGTAATCGGGAATCTCCCCGTTTATAATAAGAAGCCCGTCTTTGGCAGGCAGCCGTTTTGCAAATTCATGGAATGACCTGCGGATATCATGGATATCCTTGAAAAAGTCAAGATGGTCCTCTTCGATGTTAAGGATAATCCCGATTCTCGGATAAAAGCTCAGAAAACTGTTTGTGTATTCGCATGCTTCGGTGATAAATGTTTCAGACCGGCCGATCCGGATATTGCCGCCGATCGATTTCAGGATGCCGCCGACGGAAATCGTCGGATCCATATCGTTTTCCAGAAGGATCTCGGAGATCATGGAGGTCGTCGTTGTCTTGCCGTGTGTTCCCGATACGGCGATCGGAGTCTTGTAATTGCGCATCAGCTGACCGAGAAGCTCCGCCCGTGTCAGCGCGGGGATGTTGTGCTCACGTACTGCCTTAAGCTCAGGATTGTCCTCGTGGATTGCTGCTGTATAAACGACAAGGTCGATGTCAGGCTCGATATTGGAAGCCTTCTGGCCAAGAAAAATCTGTGCGCCGCGGGATGCAAGCTTCCGTGTAAGCGGAGAATCCTGCATGTCAGAGCCGGATACGGTAAAATGGTTTTCAAGAAGAATCTCCGCGAGTCCGCTCATGCTGATGCCGCCGATTCCGATAAAATGAACATGAATCGGGTGATGAAAATTGATTCTATACATAAAAACACTCCTGACTTTTTATTATAATATGAACAAACTTTTTAACTGCATCTCTAAGTTTACACTAGTAAAGGAAGAATGAAAAGATCGGATTTTTAGTAAAAACCTCCAAAATTTATTCTCATATGGCAGATTTACTGGGAAATTTGTTCACATTTGAAAAGGGCTATGATATAATCTAAGTACATAATACAGCAAGGGGTGATCGCATGATTAAAAAAGAAATGATAGCAATGTTACTTGCTGGAGGCCAGGGCAGCAGACTCGGAGTTTTAACTTCTAAAATCGCGAAACCGGCCGTTTCATTTGGAGGGAAGTACAGAATTATTGATTTTCCTTTAAGCAACTGTATCAATTCAGGTGTTGATACAGTCGGTGTCCTGACACAGTATCAGCCGCTGCGTCTTAATACGCATATCGGAATAGGCATTCCCTGGGATCTTGACAGGAATATCGGCGGCGTGACAATTCTTCCGCCGTATGAAAAGAGTGCGAGCAGTGAATGGTATTCCGGCACTGCGAATGCGATCTACCAGAACCTTGGTTATATGGACAGCTACAATCCCGATTATGTACTGATTCTTTCAGGTGATCATATATATAAGATGGATTATGAGGTTATGCTGGATTTTCACAGGAAGAGCAACGCGGATGTGACAATTGCCGCGATGCCGGTTCCATGGGAGGAAGCCAGCCGTTTCGGCATTGTAGTCACAGACGAGCATCATCAGATTTCTGAATTTGAAGAGAAGCCGGAGAATCCGGGAAGCAATCTGGCTTCGATGGGAATTTATATTTTCAGCTATCCCATTTTGAAGGAAGCATTGATTGCCCTCCGCGATCAGCCGGGTCTCGATTTCGGGAAGCATGTCATACCGTATCTTCACGAGGGCGGCAAACGCCTTTTCGCATATGAATACAACGGCTACTGGAAGGATGTCGGAACACTGCTTTCCTACTGGCAGGCAAATATGGAGCTGATCGACATCATACCGGAATTCAATCTTTACGAGGAATTCTGGAAGATTTATACAAAGAGCTCTCTGCTTCCGCCCCAGTATCTGTCAGGAACATCCATTGTTGACAAGGCGATTATCTGCAATGGTGCGGAAATATACGGAGAAGTGCATAATTCTGTAATCAGTTCCGGTGTCATCATTGAGGAGGGCGCTAAGGTTGTTGACTCGATCATAATGAATGATACGGTTGTAAAAGCGGGCAGCTCCCTTGAAAGAGCCATTGTTTCGGAAAATGTCGTGATCGGCGAAAACACCACGATCGGCTTTGGAGATGAGATAGAGAATGAGCAGCGGCCGGATATCTACAACAGCGGTCTTGTCACGATCGGAGAAGAAAGTGTGATTCCGCCGGGTGTCAGAATCGGAAAGAATACAGCGATTCTGGGCGGGACTGTCCCGGAGGATTATCCGGACGGTGTGCTTGCGGGCGGAAAAAACATTGTAAAGGCAGGTGATCTGGCATGAGAGCGATAGGAATGATACTTGCCGGAGGAAACAGTCACAGAATGCGGGAGCTTACAAACAAGCGTGCCGTTGCAGCCATGCCGGTGGCCGGCAGCTACAGGGCGATTGATTTTGTCTTAAGCAGCATGAGCAATTCCCATATCAAGAAGGTCGCGGTCCTGACACAGTACAACTCCAGATCACTGAATGAACACTTAAGCTCTTCGAAATGGTGGGATTTCGGACGCAAGCAGGGCGGGCTCTTTGTCTTTACGCCGACGATTACAATCGACAACGGCTACTGGTACAGGGGAACGGCCGACGCGATCTATCAGAATCTGGATTTTCTGCGCAAGAGTCACGAGCCGTATGTCATTATTGCTTCCGGGGACGGAATTTACAAGCTGGATTTCAATAAGGTACTTGAATACCATATCGATAAAAAAGCCGACATCACGGTTGTTGTGAAGGATATGCCTGAGAACGAGGATCTTCGGAGTTTCGGAACGGTTACGCTGGATGATGATAACAGGATCTGCGAATTTGAGGAGAAGCCGGTTGTCGTAAAGAGTCACACCGTTTCCACCGGAATCTATGTAATCAGAAGACGCCTTTTAATCGAGCTGATCGAAAAGTGCGCGGAAGAAGAACGCCATGATTTTGTGAGCGATATCCTGATCCGCTATAAGGATGTCAAGCGGATCTACGGCTTTAAAATGGAAGGCTACTGGGCGAATATCTCTTCGGTTGAATCGTACTACAACGCTAATATGGATTTTCTCAAGAAAGAGGTGCGGGATTACTTTTTCAAGACGTATCCCGATATCTATTCGAAGGTCAGTGACCTGCCGCCGGTCAAGTATAATCCGGGCAGTGCGGTCCGGAACAGCCTTGTAAGCAGCGGCTCCATTGTAAACGGTCAGGTGGAGAACTCGGTTCTTTTCAAAAAAGTGTTTGTCGGAAACGGCTGCGTAATCAAGAATTCCATCATCCTCAACGATGTATATCTGGGGGATAATACATATATTGAAAACTGTATCGTGGAAAGCAGGGATACGATACGGACAAATTCCAGACATGTCGGAGAGGAAGGAATTGAAATAGTAGTCGAGAAAAACGAGAGGTATGTATTGTAAGAGTTTTCAACAGGCATTTTGAGACGAGAAAGGGGACTTCTTTATGGAAATTACCGACGTTCGTGTGCGAAAAGTGACTAAAGAGGGGAAGTTGAAAGCAATCGTTTCGATCACACTGGATGAGGCGTTTGTCGTCCATGATATCAAGGTGATCGAAGGGGAAAAGGGATTGTTTATCGCAATGCCGAGCAAGAAAGCCCTTGACGGTGAATACCGTGATGTTGCACATCCGCTGAATTCAGAAACGCGGGAAATGATCCAGTCGATCATTCTTCAGAAATATGAGGAAGCTCTGGCGATTTCTGAGGAAGCAGGCGCGGAAGGTTAGACACCGGAGAAAGAAGGATCAAAGCAGAGACTTCTGCCGCGGAATATGTGCGGCGGAAGTCTTTTTCGATAAAAATGCTTTTCGGAGGAAAGATGGAACTGAAGATTCTGAAAGAAGACCGTGATATCATCGTGGCTGTAAAACCAGCCGGCATACCGACCCAGAGCGGACGTATCTCCGAACCGGACTGTGTAAGTATTCTAAAAAACCACCTGGCCGATGGACATGGAGAACCGTACCTCGGACTTGTCCACCGCCTGGACCAGCCTGTTGAGGGCATTCTGGTGTTTGCAAAAACGAGAAAAGCAGCCGCGGTGCTCAGCGGCGAAGCGGCGGGCACGGCGATGGAGAAGCAGTATCTTGCAAGACTTAACGGTGTCCCGGAACGGGCACAGGACACACTGACGTCCTGGCTTTGCCGTGACACGCGGACGAATTCCTCTTCTGCTGTGCCGGAGGGAACGCCGGGCGCAAAAAGGGCGGTGCTTTCGTACCGCATCCTGGGCCTGGAAGCGGACGGCCTTTTTTCACTGGCGGAAATCCGCATTCAAAGCGGAAGACACCATCAGATCCGGGTGCAGATGGCTGAGCTCGGTCATCCGATCGACGGTGACCGGAAGTACGCCAGCCGGGAATCCGGCGGGGTACTCAAGCTCTGCGCGTACCGTCTCCGTTTTCACCATCCTGTAAGCGGGCAGACGATGGACTTTCAGATTCGTCCGTCCTGGCTTTCGGAAGAAGAATACCGTCTTTGTACCGCACCATGCCAAAAAAAACAGGAGGGCTGATATGAGCGCAGGAAAAATCATGCTGGCAGTTTATATTCTGCTGGCCGCGGGAGACATTGCTGCCGTATGCAGGAAGAAAAAGAAGGGCGAGCGTTTCTGCAAGCCGCTCCTGATGCCGGTTCTGCTGTTTTTTTATCTTTTTACGGCGCAGAACCCGTCCGTATATGTGATACTGGCGCTGACCGGAGGCTTTTTCGGAGATACGTTTCTTATGGGAAGCGGCGTGTTCTTCGCGTGCGGGCTGCTGTCTTTTCTGGCAGGTCACATTTTCTATATTCTGTCGTATCTTTCCGCAGCCCCCGGACTAAAAGCGGGGCCTGTGTATCTGGCTGCTCTTGTGCTTTATGCCGTATATGCAGTATTGGCGTGCAAGTTTGTCATGCCGTCCATAGACAAAAAACTGCGTGCCGGTGCTGCCGTTTACATGGCCGTGCTACTGCTGATGAGCTTCTGCGCGCTGCTGCGGTTCCAGTTTGTTCCGGCGCCGCGTGCGGCAATGACATATGCCGGGTCGCTGCTTTTTGTCGTGTCCGATTCTCTGCTGGCGTACCGGGTTTTTGTGAAACAGGAGTCTGAAAATACAGGCACGCTTGTCATGATAACGTATACGGCAGCGCAGTTCCTTATTGTTGCAGGCCTTTGCTAAACGTGCTATAATAATACGCATCGTCATGGGGACGAAAGAGCGCAGATGGTGAGGAGATAACAATGGGTAAAGATAAGAAATTTGTGGAAGCGATTACTTCGCGCGAAGAAGACTTCGCGCAGTGGTATACAGATGTTGTGAAGAAGGCAGAGCTGATTGATTACACGAGCGAGAAGGGCTTCATGGTTTACAGGCCGAACGGGTACGCGATCTGGGAGCAGTGCATGGCTGATCTCGACCGGCGTTTCAAGGAAACAGGCGTACAGAATGTGTATCTCCCGGCTCTGATTCCGGAGTCCCTGCTTGAGAAGGAAAAGCATCATGTGGAGGGCTTTGCGCCCGAGGTTGCGTGGGTGACGCACGGCGGCATGGAGCGTCTGCCGGAACGTCTTTGTGTAAGGCCTACGTCCGAGACGCTTTTCTGTGAGCACTGGTCACGCGTCGTTCATTCCTACCGCGATCTGCCGATGGTTTATAACCAGTGGTGCTCGGTTGTGCGCTGGGAGAAGACAACAAGACCGTTCCTGCGTTCCAAGGAGTTTCTGTGGCAGGAAGGGCATACGATGCACGCGACATATGAAGAGGCAGAGCAGAGAACGCTTCAGATGCGTCAGGTGTATGAGGACTTTATCCGTGATGTGCTTGCCATTCCGTGTATTACGGGGCGCAAGACGGAAAGTGAGAAGTTCGCGGGCGCGGAGGCAACCTATACGCTGGAAGCTCTGATGCATGACGGGAAAGCACTGCAGTCGGCGACAAGCCATTTCTTTGGAGACGGGTTCGCGCGTGCATTCGATGTTCAGTTTGTAGACCAGAACAACGAGCTGCAGTACGGCTTCGAAACATCCTGGGGTCTTTCCACGAGAATCATCGGTGCTATCATTATGGTTCACGGTGACGACAGCGGCCTTGTGCTGCCGCCTCGTATCGCACCTGTGAAGGTACGTGTGATTCCTGTCGCTCAGCATAAGGAGGGCGTGCTGGAAGCGGCCCGCGGAATCCTTCAGGCTGTAAGGGCGGCCGGATATACCGCGGATATTGATAAAACAGACAAGATGCCCGGCTGGAAGTTCTCCGAATATGAGATGGTGGGCATTCCGCTCCGTATCGAGATCGGACCGAAGGATCTGGCGGCAGGCAGGGCTGTTATTGTCCGCCGTGATACACGTGAGAAGACAGAGGCTGCGATAGCGGAAATCCCAGGCATGATCGGCGGTATTCTGGATCAGATGCAGCAGGATATGTATAATAAAGCCAAGGCGTTTCTCGATTCCCATACAACATCGGCCCGGACCATTGACGAGATGAAGGATAATCTGGATAAGAACCCAGGTTTCGTGAAGGCTATGTGGTGCGGCGATCCGGCATGTGAGGAGGAAATCAAGGCAGAGACCGGAGGCGCGACTACCCGCTGCATTCCGGCAGATGAAGAGCATATATCCGATGTCTGTGTCTGCTGCGGAAAGCCGGCAAAGCATATGGTTTATTTTGGAAAAGCATATTGATATTGTCAGATGATCAAAAGGAGCGCGGAAGTGTTCCGTGATGAATGGCTGTCCGCGGGGGACAGCCATTTTGAGTATTGGAAGGGAGGCAGATAATGGCTTATAAAATTGAACTGCCCCGGAAGGTTCAGGAGATTATCAGCCGTCTTGAAGAAAGCGGCTATGAAGCATATGCCGTGGGCGGCTGTGTCCGCGATGTTCTGCTGTCGCGGAACCCGCCGGACTGGGACATCACCACCTCGGCGCGGCCGGAGGAAATCAAACGGCTTTTTTCACGGACGGTCGACACAGGCATTGAACACGGGACGGTTACCGTGCTGATCGGGAAGGAATCCTTTGAGGTGACGACATATCGTGAGGACGGTACGTATCTGGACGGCCGTCATCCTGTATCGGTCACCTTTCTGCCGTGTCTTGAGGAGGATCTGAAGCGCCGGGATTTTACCGTCAACGCGATGGCATATAATGAAAGAAGCGGACTGGTTGATTTGTTCGACGGGATATCGGATTTAAAGGCGGGAATCATACGGTGTGTCGGCAGGCCGGAGGACCGGTTCGGGGAAGACGCACTCCGGATGATGCGCGCGCTCCGTTTTTCCGCGCAGCTTGGGTTCCGGATTGATGACGCGGCGCTTTCGGCAATCGAAGCGATGCATGGTTCGATCGGAAGGGTCAGCGCCGAGCGGACATCGACCGAGTTTGTCAAGATTCTGCTTTCCGCCCATCCGGAACTTTGGAAGACTGCGTGCGATACCGGTATCTGTGATGTGATCATTCCGGAATTCGCGCGGCTGATGAAACTGTTTCCGGGGGGACAGGAAGACATGCATGTCTCGCTCGGCATTCACGCGCTTGATACGACAGCTCTGCTGGAACGTCACAGATACAAACGCCTGGCGGCTTTTTTCAGAAATATCGCGTGGAAACCTGGATTTCGCGAGGGCGTCGAGGATACTGACGGCGAACGTCTGGCGGTGAAGATCCTTCGGCGGATGAAATTTGACAATGAAACGATCCGCACGGTCAGCCGTCTCGTAAGGTTCCACGCGTGCGGTCCGTACAGTGACGAGGTATCCGTGCGCCGGGCAGTGTGTATGATGGGGAGAGACCTGTTTCCGCTTTGGGAAAGCGTTGAAGAAGCTGACTGCCAGGCATACGGAGACAGCCTGTCTATCATGCGGTTCGACGCGTTTCAGGAAACGGCTTGTATATACAGACGGATCATGGAGCGCGGGGACTGTGTATCGTATGACACGCTCGCCCTGACAGGCCATGATCTTGTGGATGCGGGTCTCCGGGAGGGCCCGGAAGTCGGCGCCGTGCTCCGCAGGCTGCTTGAATACGTACTGGAAGACCCTTCACGCAATACGGCAGAGACACTGCGTTCATACGCGAATGCACAAATAAAAAACCTTCACAAGCAGGCCTGAATGACTTATTATAAGGGTAAGCATTGTTGTATCCCGGCAGGACGTATTCAGATACAGGAGGAAAGAGTATGGATTATAATGAAATTTACCGCAGCTGGCTTAATGATCCTTATTTTGATGAAGCGACGAAGAAAGAGCTTCAGGCAATAGCCGGCGACGAGGGAGAAATTCGGGAACGGTTCGGCATGGACCTGGAATTCGGTACAGCCGGGCTGCGCGGCATCATCGGTGCAGGTACGAACAGGATGAATGTTTATACCGTGCGGAAAGCCACACAAGGTCTTGCCAATTATATTCTGAAACAGAACGGAGCTTCACGCGGCGCAGCGATCGCGTATGATTCCAGAAGAATGTCACCGGAGTTTGCCGATGTAGCAGCACTGTGTCTCTGTGCGAACGGGATCCGGGCATATGTTTTTGACGCGCTCCGTCCAACGCCGGAGCTTTCGTATGCTGTGCGCACATTAGGCTGCATCGCGGGCATCAATATAACGGCAAGCCACAATCCGGCGGAGTATAACGGATATAAGGTCTACTGGGAGGACGG
>Ga0163159_1000397_pt1 | contig 59966 bp, 53 predicted proteins | sample BioMet9_FD_108702 | JGI IMG/M metagenome (GOLD analysis project Ga0163159, IMG submission 108702) | Microbial communities from bioreactor (seeded with sewage sludge) at Lawrence Berkeley National Lab, California, USA - Biofuel... | ecosystem: Engineered > Bioreactor > Anaerobic > Unclassified ... | reverse complement strand
TTGTCCATCCCGGCATAGATAGTGTCTGTCTGGTCACCGTTGGTAACAATTGTCTTGTTCCCGAGAACACGGACCGGAGCATATATGATAAGACTGGGATCCTCCACCTTTGAGGGGTCGAATGCCTGGGTCCTGATGCCCTGGCCGTCCTCAACAAATATGCGGTTCCTGCTGTTCTGGCTCCTGCCCATGATAAAGTATGCTGCTACTGCTTTGCTGCCATCTTCCGTGCGGCCTATGATAATGCCTCTGCCCGGATAAGATGTAGATGAAAGTTCCTGTGCAAGATCAATTTTCTTCATGCCATCAAACCTCCTTACCCATTTAAGGGTCTGAAAAAACCTTTGTTATAGATCTATTTTAACATCAGCTTCCAAATTGTACAATAAACAACTGGAGGCATCCGTCCGCTTATCAATATGCTTTGCCCCAGTATACCATCTTCTTGGCAGGTCTGCCGCAGCAGACGCAGACATCCGATATATGCTCCTGCGCGAAAGGCATGCACCTGGAGGTCGCTGTGGTCTCCTCTTTTATCTTGTCTTCACATGCCTGGTCACCGCACCACATAGCCTTGATGAATCCCGGCTTATTCGCTATGATGTCCTTGAACTCATCATAATCTGTGGCTGTGTATGTGTGCTCCTGCATACGCCTGCGCGCCCTCTCGAGCATATCCTTCTGCATGGCCTTAAGTGTCTCTTCTATCCTGGTCTCAAGCTCGTCAAGAGCCACCGTCACCTTCTCCCTGGTGTCGCGGCGCACTATGACTGCCTGCTGTGCTTCGATATCCTTGGGACCGAACTCGATACGGACAGGGATGCCGCGCATCTCTGCCTCGGCGAACTTCCAGCCCGGCTTATTGTCGGTGGTATCCATCTTCACTCTCAGTCCGGCAGCCGCCAGCCTGTCATAAAGCTTCTGAGCCTCCTCGAGCACCCCGCCCTTGTGGAGCGCGATGGGGATTATGATCACCTGGGTAGGCGCGATCACCGGCGGCAGCACAAGTCCGCTGTTGTCGCCGTGCACCATTATCAGGGCCCCTATCATTCTGGTGGTCATGCCCCATGATGTCTGATGTACGTAATGCAGCTTATTGTCCTTATCCGTGTACTGAACGCCGAACGCCCTGGCGAAACCGTCGCCGAAATTATGGCTCGTGCCGCACTGCAGAGCCTTGCCGTCGTGCATAAGAGATTCGATAGTGTATGTAGCCTCGGCGCCCGCGAACTTTTCCTTGGGAGTCTTCTGTCCCTTGATCACGGGAATTGCCAGTGCTTCCTCGGCAAAGGCGGCGTAGACATTGAGCATGAGCTCTGTCCTTTCCTTAGCCTCCTCAGCTGTGGCGTGGGCTGTGTGCCCCTCCTGCCACAGAAATTCTCTCGAGCGGAGGAACGGCCTGGTCTCCTTCTCCCAGCGCACAACGCTGCACCACTGGTTGTAGAGCCTCGGCAGGTCTCTGTACGACTGAATGTCTTTTGCGTAGAAGTCACAGAATAAAGTCTCAGAGGTAGGCCTTACACATATTGGCTCCGGCAGATCTTCAAGTCCGCCCTTGGTGACCCATGCCACCTCAGGGGCAAATCCCTCGACATGATCCTTTTCCTTCTCCAGAAGGCTCTCGGGGATAAATATTGGCATATATACGTTCTCTACGCCTGTCTCCTTGAAGCGTTTGTCAAGCTCCCTGTGTATATTCTCCCAGATAGCGAAGCCTGCCGGCTTAAAAGCCATGCAGCCTTTTACGCTTGTGTACCCGATCAGGTCTGCCTTGATAACTACGTCAGTGTACCACTGCGCAAAATCGACCTCCATATCGGTGATCTCACGAACCTCTTTCTTGTCCTTAGCCATAGATAATACGAACCTCCATCTGTCAGTAAAAAAATCTTATATCACGCCGCAGGCAAATATCTGCCTGCACGCCTTGTATTAATATACCTGTAAATCGCGCAGATATCAAGCATTTTCGCTCAATTCCGCCCTCTCAGTTTTCATACCGGGCCGCCTGCCGCCTCATTTCGGGCCGCCCTGCCCATCCGCCTGCGGGAAATGATCGCTTATCGCGTCGGATACCGGCGCGGTAAATTCCAGACGCCTGCCTGTCGAGGGATGGTCAAAGGAAAGAGTGTGGGCGAAGAGAGCCAGTTTATATGATCCGCCCGCCGAAAACCGCGGGTTGTATTTCGTATCCCCATATACCCCTGCTCCGGCATGGGCCATCTGCAGGCGTATCTGGTGGTGGCGTCCGGTGATGAGGTGTATCTTCACCAGCGATATCCGGCTGCCATCCTCACAGAATCTCTCATCCAGTACAGCGTACTCCAGGACGGCCTTCACTGCCCCGGCAGTCTTCGAGCCGGCAACGCGGGAGAGATTCTTTCCCTTGTCCGGCGCGATGTAATCTTCCAGCCTTACCATGCCGGTCTTCGCATCCGGCTCTGACGCCGGCGCCGAGGGGACGCCGGTCAGGACGGCCAGATATTCCTTGTACATGCCGCCGCTGCGGACCTGCCTGCTCAGGGCTGCCGCCGCCCGGCTGTTCTTCGCGTAGACCATGACGCCGCCTACCGGCCGGTCGAGCCTGTGCACGACCATGATGTCCGGCGCCTTGCCCTTGCCGGCAAAGCCCAGATTCCTGAGCCGGTTCACAGCGTCCATGCCGAGCGATCTGTCCGGCTGGGAGGCCATTCCTGCCGGCTTGACCACGACCGCGATATCCCTGTCCTCATATATGATCTCAATATCCTTCAAATCCGGCACCATCCCTTCCCGCAGTGTTCATACTATGAGATATTGTACCACAGCCTCATGCATTTGAAAATAAGATGCATTTCATTCCAAATATTCCCTTTTGAAAATGACCCACTTGTGATATAGTATTTTATTGGTAGATCAAAAGCGATCCGGCCGGCGGACGGATCAGTTATAAGCTTAGCTTAGGTATGTCTCAGCGGAGGTATGAAATGAGTCTGAACAAGAACCGTATAGTTGTAAAAGTCGGCACTTCAACCCTTACAAATGAACTCGGGAACAGCGATCTGCGCACATTTGACAGGCTGGCGTGCGTGCTGTCCGATCTGCAGAACATGGGTCACGAGATCATCCTCGTCTCCTCAGGAGCCATAGCGGTCGGCAAGAGCAGACTCAAGATGGACGAAAAGCCTCAGAGCATGCGCCTCAAGCAGGCTGCTGCCGCTGTCGGTCAGTGCAGTCTGGTATTCCTTTACGACAAATTCTTCGGTGACTATAACAAGACCATCGCCCAGATACTGCTGAACGCTGAGGATATCGAGCAGGAAGAGAAAAAGGAAAATCTCACCAATACCTTCAACGCCCTGCTGGAGATGGGCATCATACCTGTCGTAAATGAGAATGATTCCGTGAGCTATACGGAGATCGAGTCTGAGGACAGGCTGTTCGGCGACAACGACATGCTCTCAGCAGTGGTCGCTGTGCTCTGCAATGCCGACAGACTGGTCATACTCTCCGACATCGACGGTCTGTTCGACCACGATCCCAGGCTCTACCCCCAGGCAAAGCTCATCGAGGTCATTGACGATATCACCGACGACACATTTCGTCTCGCCGGCGGCGCCGGCTCGCGCAGAGGCACAGGCGGCATGAAGACCAAGCTGCAGGCAGCCCAGCTCGCCACGGCCCAGGGCATAGACACCAGCATAATCAACGGCAAGAGTCCCGAATCTATATATAAGATAGTGGACGGCACCGGCGCCGGCACCCTGTTCACCGGCAGGAAGGGCTCGAACTGATCTGCAGCAGGATGAAAACAGACCAAAACACGGCACAGCCATCGGCTGCACCGTGTTTTTTTATGCTTTGACCCTGCATAGCTGCAGGTACTTTTACCAGTTGGTCGCTATATCTATCTGTGTAGTATTGCTGGAGGCAAATCCGCCTGTGTCGCATACCATGCATGTGCCCAATGATGACTCGAGTATGGTGCCGAACGGACGGAGCGAAAGATTCGCGGCGCACATTATATATTTGCCGAACATCTTGCACCCGTCATCGCGTACCCAGTACTCGCCCTCATAACCTCTGGCGTGCATATTGGCCACTACCTGGCTCATATCAAGATTATAATAAGTCTCCTTGCCTGAAGGCCCGGTGACAGTGCCCGCGACACTGTTGAGCACAGCCCCTGTCCATGTTGAGGAGCGGGTCTGGGACGCTGCGTCCTCTGTCTCGCTCTCCGCAGTCTGGGCCTCTGTCTGGGACGCGGTCTCAGCAGAGCTCTGTGCCTCGGTCTCTGCAGCCTTCACGGCATCATCTGACTTTGTTTCTTCTTCATTGGCATCCGCCCTGGCTTTCGCCGCAACCTTGTCAGCGTATTCCTCGGATACCATATCATCTCCCGCGGTGTATTTCACATCACCGATCCCGCCCATCCATGCGGTATCGATATTCGTCTTCTGTTCCTGCGCGTATGCAGGCGCCGCAGCAACGACTGTAAAACAAAGGGCTGCCATGATGATTGCTGCTCGTCTGTACATAAAAACCATCCCTTTCTGTTGTAAAATATTTTTTGTACTTATCCCTTGTACCATATCCGCGTCAAAAATTGCAATAGTTTTGCGTTTTTATTACTTTTTTATTGCAATTTTTCACGTCTGCATCACAGAAAGTTCATAAAATTTTCAGAAACAGCAAAAAATGCATATACCTGCTGCGGTATATGCATTTTCATGTTTATATGGCAGAAATGCTCAGCGAGCATTTTTGTCATACAAAATATATTGCATATGACGGTGGGTTCCCCTTCTCCGCGCAGCCGAAGCCGCCGGCGGGTTTCCCTTTCCCGGATATGTTGTGATGATCTACTGATGTACCAGAGTGCCCGTCTTGCCGGCGATGCCCTCTTTTGCCTTTTCAAGCAGGGTTATCAGAGCTGTCCGGCCCTTGCCGGACTCCGCGAACTGCAGCGCTGCCTGAACCTTCGGCAGCATGGAGCCGGGAGCGAACTCACCGTCAGCGATATACTTTTCTGCCTTGTCGGGGGTGAGCTCAGAGAGCCACTCTTCGTCAGGTTTGCCGAAATGTATGGCAACCTTCTCCACCGCCGTAAGTATTATCAGGCAGTCGGCGTTGAGCTGTTCCGCCAGCTTTTCAGCCGCGAAATCCTTGTCGATGACTGCTGCCGCGCCTTTGAGGTGATGCCCCTGGGTGATGAACACAGGGATGCCGCCGCCGCCGCAGGCAACTACCACGTGGTTGGTCTCGACCAGAGCACGTATGGTGTCGATCTCTATTATATTTTTCGGCTTAGGTGAGGCGACCACACGTCTCCATCCTCTTCCGGAGTCCTCTACTACTGCGTAATCACGCTCTTTGACGAGCACGTCAGCCTCTTCCCTGGTCATGAAAGCGCCTATAGGCTTTGTCGGATTGACAAAGGCAGGATCGTCTGCATCCACCTGCACCTGGGTCAGGACTGTGGCGCATCCGATATTGATGCCGCGGTCGAGGAGCTCCTCGCGGAGCGCATTCTGCAGGTCATAGCCGATGTAGCCCTGGCTCATCGCCACGCACACCGACAGCGGGCAGGTTATGTATTTCTCAGGATTCGACCTGGTCAGCTCTGCCATCGCGTTCTGTATCATGCCTACCTGGGGGCCGTTGCCGTGAGCAATGACTACCTCATTGCCGTCCTCTATCAGATCGGCGATAGCCGACGCGGTCTTCTTGACCGCGATCATCTGCTCAGGCAGATTGTCGCCGAGAGCATTTCCACCCAGTGCTATCACTATTCTCTTACCCATCTTATACCTCATTCAGGAGCAGATAACGCTCCCTGATCATTCAAAATGTCTTGCAGCAGCACGGTCAGCCAGAGCCTTCAGGGTCGCCTGAGGATCCTTCTGCTTTGCCAGGAAGATCATCGCAGCGATGATGTAAGGCTTGAAGCTGGCTTCCTTGTAAAGAGGCTTGCGGTAGCGGTCGAACACTGATGCTTCGACCTCGCCATGCTCGCAGGATACGTCATTTATATCAGCCGGCAGACAGTGGAGGTAAAGTGCCTTCCCGTCTTTCGTAGTCTTCATGAGCTCTTCTGTGCAGCACCAGTCTTTATGCTCGGCATTCTGGGCGAGAAGCTCTTTCTCAAGCTTGTCGATACCTGCGAAGTCACCGTCACCGTAAAGGTCGGTACGCTTTTCCATAGCCGCGAAGGGAGCCCAGCTCTTAGGATATACGATGTCAGCATCCTTGAAAGCTTCAGCCATATTGTTGGTCTTTGTGAATGACCCGCCGTTCGCCTCCGCGTTCTTCCTGGCCACTTCCTCGACCTCAGGCATGATATCATAGCCTTCCGGATGAGCAAGGACTACGTCCATGCCGAAGCGGGTGAAGAGTCCGACGACACCCTGGGGAACTGAGAGGGGTTTGCCGTAGCTCGGTGAATAAGCCCAGCTCATGGCGACCTTCTTGCCCTTAAGGTTCTCAACACCGCCGAATTCATGGATAACATGGAGGATATCAGCCATGCACTGTGTCGGATGGTCGATATCGCACTGAAGGTTCACGAGAGTAGGCTTCTGCTCCAGAACGCCGTCCTTATATCCCTCGGTTACCGCGTCTACGACCTCATGCTGGTACTTGCTGCCCTTGCCGATGTACATGTCATCGCGGATGCCGATAACATCTGCCATGAAGGAGATCATATTGGCAGTCTCACGCACTGTCTCACCGTGAGCCACCTGGCTCTTGCCCTCGTCGAGATCCTGCACCTCAAGGCCGAGCAGATTGCAGGCCGAGGCAAAGGAAAATCTCGTACGTGTCGAGTTGTCACGGAATAAAGAGATGCCGAGCCCGGATTCAAATACCTTCGTGGAGATATTGTTCTCGCGCATGTATCTGAGCGCGTCAGCTACCGTAAAAACAGCCTCGATCTCATCATCAGTTTTCTCCCAGGTAAGGAAGAAATCTCCCTCGTACATTTTCTTGAAATCAAGCTTGTTGAGTTTATCTATATATGACTGTAATGTTTTATCCATTTTATTCTTTCCTTTCTCTGGCTGCCTGCAGTGCGCGGCGCCCTGGTGTCCTGGTCTGCGGATCCTGTGTATTACCGGTGTCAGATTATGTTATTGTCTGTCTTTCCTGCCCTGAACTGAGTTGCATCGCCTGTCTTCTCCTCTGTAGGATAGAGATTGACAGCTGCTGCGTAAAGTGCCGCGCAGTTTACGAGATCCTGTTTGAAGGTGATCTCGTTCGGAGCGTGTGCCTGGCTCTCAGCGCCGGGGCCGAAGCCTACGCAGGGGATGCCGTAGCGTCCCTGGATGGCAACGCCGTTGGTGGAGAAGGTCCACTTGTCTGTAAGCGGGCGGTCGCGGAGTGCCTTCTGGCTTTCCGGAGAATATCTCCTGTCGCCGAAGAGTGCCTTGTGGGCATCTACGAGAGCCTTGACATGAGCCGCGCTCTCCTTGTTGATCCAGGTGGGGAAATAAGCCTCTGTCTCGTATACTTCGCCGGTCCAGGCAGGACGCGCGTACATATACATCGACACCTTTACATCGTCACCGTATTTTTTGCATGCCGGGAGATTTCTTATCTCATCCAGACAGTAGTCCCAGGTCTCGCCGGCTGTCATTCTTCTGTCTATCGAGACAGCGCAGGAGTCGGCCACCGCGCAGCGGCTGGGTGATGTATAGAATATCTGTGATACGGTGCAGGTACCCTTCCCCAGGAATCTTGCACTCTCGTATTCATCAGGATTATATTTGGGATCGAGCATCTTTACGAGGCCCTTGATCTCAGTGCTCTCATCGCAGCCGTTGTTGTTAAGGTCGCGCACGTTCTGGATTATCTCGGACATCTTGTAGATGGCATTGTCGCCGCGCTCAGGAGCAGAGCCGTGGCAGGATGTGCCCTTTACGTCTACCCTGATCTCCATACGTCCCCTGTGGCCTCTGTAGATGCCGCCGTCCGTGGGCTCTGTAGAGATGACAAATTCGGGGCGGATACCGTCTTTATTTACGATGTACTGCCAGCAGAGACCGTCGCAGTCTTCCTCCATGACAGAACCGACTACCATGATCCTGTAGCCCTCGGGGATAAGTCCGAGATCCTTCATGATCTTTGTGCCGTAGACTGCTGAAGACATGCCGCCTTCCTGGTCTGAACCGCCGCGGCCATAGATTATCTCATCCGTCTCATATCCCTCATAGGGGTCGTTCGTCCAGTTGTCGCGATTGCCGATACCCACTGTATCGATATGTGAGTCGATGGCGATGATCTTGTCGCCGGTTCCCATCCAGCCGATGACATTTCCGAGACCGTCTATCTCTACCTTGTCATAGCCGAGCTTTTCCATCTCAGCCTTGATGCACATAACGACGTCTTTTTCTTCGGTGCTCTCGCTCGGGTGAGAGATCATTGCCCTCAGAAACGCAGTCATATCTTTTTTATAGCTCTCAGCAGATGCCTTGATTTCCTCGTAGTTAAGTCCCATGATAATCTCCTTCTTCCGCTTTTATTAAACGCTCAGTTATTTACGATCAGACTGTCGGATACAGGCCGTCCCAGACAACTTCTCTGTATTTGTCGGGATCAGTGTTGCCCTCTGTCGAGAGCATCAGCACATGTGAACTGCGGTTTAACCCCAGGGCCTCCTTCAGTTCAGCGTATGCCGGGTCTGCCATGATGCAGTCGATGACGCCCATGCCTACCGCTCCGGATTCTCCGGAAATCACCTGCGGGTCGCCTCTTAAGGGCGATGCCAGCATACGTATCCCCTTGGCCGATACCCAGTCGGGGCAGGAGACAAATGCTGCCGCATGGTTCCTGAGTATATCCCAGCTGATGGTATTCGGCTCGCCGCAGGCGAGTCCGGCCATGATCGTCTTCAGATCCCCGGTCACCTTTCTCGGCTTGCCGTCTCCCGCGACTGCACCCTCGTACAGGCAGGCAGCTGAACCTGCTTCCATGATGATGAACTTCGGCGGATTGTGTGGATAGAGGTTGGTGAAATAGCCTACGATCGATCCGGCGAGACTGCCTACTCCCGCCTGCACGAAGATATGCGTAGGACGGTTTACCTCTACCTCGCGCAGCTGCTCAACAGCCTCGCTGGCCAGTGTCCCGTATCCCTGCATGATCCATGAAGGGATCTTCTCGTAGCCTTCCCAGGCCGTATCCTGGACCACTACCCCGTGCTCGGTCCTGCCTGCCTCCGCGGCAGCCATCCTCACGCAGTCATCATAGTTCACGTCCTCGATCGTTACCACAGCGCCTTCTTTTTTGATATTCTCGTACCTGGTCTTTGAGCTGCCCTTGGGCATATGCACGACCGCCTTCTGATGCAGACGGTTGGCTGCCCAGGCAACGCCGCGTCCGTGATTGCCGTCGGTCGCCGTGAAAAATGTCGCCTGCCCGAAATCCTTCTCAAACTGGTCTGAGGTCAGATAGCTGTATGAGAGCTCGCTTACGTCCCTGCCCATCTCCTCAGCTATGTACTTCGCCATCGCAAATGATCCGCCCAGGACCTTGAATGCCTGCAGGCCGAAGCGCCATCTCTCATCCTTCAGATACAGACCGCCAAGTCCGAGATAATCTGCCATCCTGTCAAGCTTTGCCAGCGGTGTGACCGCGTACTGGGGAAAACCTTCGTGAAAATGTCTTGCCTTTTCCACATTCTCAGGCGCCATCACAGCAAGCTTCTTATCATCGCTCTTGGGCATATGGTTTAATGTCCATTTCATCTGTTCCATATTACCAGATCGCCTCCAAATACATCATTACTTATTTTCTGTTCACTAACTTTTTGTTTGATTCTATAATAGCATATATATCGACGTTGTCAAGCTGTTTCCTAACTTTTTTTTAGTTTCCAGTAAAAATATTTTGTCTGTGCCTGACTTCGCTTATCTGCCCCCGCAAATGCTATCGTTTTTTGCTGTAATATGTATCTTTCATAGGAAGAGTGTCCCTGAATTTCCCGTCCAGCGCGTAGTAAGCCCCCTGCAGTGCCGGGGCTGTCGGTATGGTCGCTATCTCGCCGATGCCCTTCGCGCCGTAGGCAGTCTCCTGCTGCTCGTCCTTCTCCACGTAGATCGCGTGTATATCAGGGATCTGCGTCGCCCGCAGAAGTCCCAGCGTCCCGAATTTTGCCTGGGGAACTCCGTCCCTGAGAGGGAAATCCTCTGTCAGGGCGTAGCCCATGCTCATCAGCACTCCGCCCTCGATCTGGCCCTGTATGGAGATCGGATTGATCACCTTGCCGGAATCATGGGCCGCGTAGACCTGAGTCACCTTGCCTTCGTCGTCAAGTATCGCCACATGGGTGGCATATCCGTAGGCGATATGGCTCTTCGGGAATGGCACGTCCGCGCCCAGCTTATCAGTCGGCTCGAAATATTCATAGAAATATTCTTTTCCGTTGAGAGCTGCCAGATCCCCGCCTGCCTTTACCAGGTCGTCATTGAGCATCATGGCGGCCTTTCTCACAGCCTCGCCGCTGAGAAGAGTCTGCCGTGAACCGGATGTAGTGCCCGAATCAGGCGCGTTTTCGGTGCTGGCGACCGCATTTTGTATCTTTGACAAAGGAAGTGAGGTGGCCTCGGCGACATCCTGGCAGAACACGGTCAGGCAGCCCTGGCCTATATCTGACGCAGCGCAGTAGATAACGCACACGCCGTCCTCGACGGCAAGCCTGCAGCGCCCTTTGTCGGGAAGCCCGACTCCTACGCCGGCATTCTTGAAGGCGCAGGCTATGCCCGCGTGGCTCCTGTTGGCCTCATAGACGTCCTTCACAGCTTCCAGCGTCTCCTTGAGGGCTGTGGAGCAATCCGCCACCTGACCGTTCGGAAGGACCTTGCCGGGCTCGATGGCATTCCTGTACCTGATCTCCCACGGGGAGATGCCCACCTTCTCGGCCAGCAGATTGATCATCGACTCCAGGGCAAACTCGCTCTGGCACACGCCGAAACCGCGGAACGCGCCGGCCGGCGGATTGTTGGTATAGTATCCGTAGCCGCGGATGTCCGTGTTCTGGTAGCAGTACGGGCCGACCGAATGTGTGCAGGCACGCTCAAGCACCGGCCCGCAGAGTGACGCGTAGGCGCCGGTGTCAAAGTATATATCGCAGTCGAGGCCGGTAAATATCCCGTTCTCGTCACAGCCGAGCGTAAATGTGCCTTCCATGGCATGGCGCTTCGGATGGAAATTGATCGATTCCTGACGGCTTAGCCTTGCCTTCACAGGCCTCTTGTATATCCAGGCAGCCAGGGCGGCAATATGCTGTACGGAGACATCCTCTTTGCCGCCGAAGCCGCCGCCGATCAGCTGGTTCTCGACCACGACCCGCTCCGGGTCCCAGCCGAACATTATCGCCACTTCTTTTCTGGTGTCAAATGCTCCCTGGTCCGAGCTGAGTATCTTCACGCCGTCCTTGTAGGGAAAGGCAACCGCGCATTCCGGTTCCAGAAACGCGTGCTCGGTAAACGGCGTCTTGAATGTTTTGGTAACTTTGTAGGCTGAGGCAGCCAGTGCCTTCGCGGCATCGCCGCGCGTCACGTGTCTGCTCTGGCAGAGGTTCCCGCTCTCATGCACCAGCGGGGCATCCTCAGCCATCGCCTCGTGTATATCGCAGACAGGCTTCAGCACCTCATAGTCTATCTTTACAAGCTTCTTGGCCTTCTCGAGTATCGCTTCCGACTCGGCGGCCACCAGACATATCGCGTCGCCGACAGATCTGGTTATATCGCCCCTGGCGATCATGACATCCCAGTCCTGCTGTATGTGCCCGACCTTATTGTTGGGGACATCCTCTGCCGTAAGTATACCCACGACGCCGTCCAGGGCAAGTGCCTTCGAGAGGTCTATGTTCAGCACCCTGGCCCTGGCATAGCTGCTCCTGACAGCTGACAGGTGTATCATGCCCTCCATCTCGATGTCATCAGGATACTTTCCGTAACCCAGCACCTTCTTGCGGACATCGACCCTGAACGCGCGCTCACCGGCACGGTAGGAATCGCCTTTTTCAAGATCGGGATCTATCCTGGCGTCACCGCGCAGTATGGCCGCGGTAAGCTGTATCCCCTCAATGATCTTTTTATAGCCGGTGCAGCGGCAGAGATTGCCGCGCAGAGCAGTCTTTATCTCCGCCTCCGAAGGGTCAGGGTTCTTATCTATCAGAGCCTTGCCGGCCATCACCATGCCGGGCGTGCAGAATCCGCACTGTACAGATCCCTTTGAGCCGAACGCGTAGACGAAGGCATCCTTCTCAGCGTCACTCAGTCCCTCAACAGTCTGTATGCTGCGGCCCGCTGCCTTAGCTGTGCTGAGTACGCAGGATTTGACCGCGGTCCCGTCTGCTATTACAGTACACGTCCCGCAGGCGCCCTCACTGCATCCGTCCTTCACAGAATAAAGATGCAGGTCATCGCGCAGGAAACGCAGAAGAGGTTTTTTCTCTGATGTGCTCACCTTTTCGCCATTAACAATAAAACTATACTGTTCCGTCATCGGCTCATCTCCTTCTCAGACCGCGGTGAATATACCATTTGCGTCATGTATCACGCCGCGGGGGCACTGCACCGCGCACATTCCGCAGGCAATGCATCTGTTTTTATCCGTCACCGCGCAGTTATCAGTCACATATATCGCGCCTGAAGGACAGTTCTTCTCACACAGACCGCAGGCTATACAGCTGGCAGTGCAGATCTGCCTTGCCAGTCTGCCGGCATCGTGATTGCTGCACAGTACCTGGATCGTATCCTCAGCAGCTTCCAGTGTGATCAGCTCCTGAGGGCAGGCCTTTACGCATAGTCCGCAGCCAACGCAGAGCTCGCGGGATATCAGCGCCGCCCGGCTGTCTCCGTCAAATGTGACCGCGTCCTTTTTGCAGACAGCGGCACATTCTCCGCACGAGAGGCATCCGCTGCTGCAGGAAGGGACACCGTCTGTGAAACTGCAGGCCCCGCTGCAGTGAACTACTGCAACTTTTTTCTTTGATTTTTTCATAGTCAGCCTTCCTGTGCATAATACTATTTTATCAGATAAGGATAATCCTGCACAACTGTTCTTATAACTGCTGCCGCGTCCGCGGGCAGAGCCGGATCATTTATATCACAGCATTTCACTTCACCGCCAAGGCGCAGCCTGATCCTGCCGTCGTCCATGACAAGAAATCCCTCATTCTCACTGCTGTCAAAATCCTCGCTGCTCCAGAAAAGAGTAAATTTGTCCCTGTACGGTCTTCCGCTGTACGGGCAGAAGACGGCGCAGTTGCCGCATTCATTGCACATGCCGTCCACATGTATGATCTGGGCCCTGCTCATGCCGGGCACGCGCACTGAGACATTTGCCCTGTTGGGGCAGACATCGGCGCAGACCTCGCATACAGCGGCGCAGCCGAGACATCTCTCGTCAGGCACTGCCGTCAGATCCCTGCTCTGCAGGCCTTTCCTGGCCCTGTACTCCGCCTCCGGTCCAGCTGCATTTTCATCTTTATATCTGTCGAAGCTGATGCCTGCTATCGCCCGGGCAGCCCTGGAGGCGTCAGCGACAGCTTCGACCACCGTCGCCGGTCCCCTTCTGGAGTCGCCCGCCGCATATATGCCGGCTTCGCTCGTCATCATGTTCTCGTCCACTTCCGGACGGCCCTTAGCGTCGGTCCGGATATTCATGCCGTCAAACAGGCTCCTGTCGATCTGCTCTCCCACAGCCGCGATGATGCAGTCTGCCGGGATCATCATGAAATTGCCTGTAGATACGGGCGACCTCCTGCCGGAGGCATCGATATCGCCGAGCTTCATGACAGAGCACTTGAGCACGCCGTCCTCAGCGCCTACAGGGGCCAGGAGCTCCATGAATTCAACGCCGTCGGCGATCGCCATCCTCAGCTCCTCCTCATCGGCAGGCATGTATCTGACAGTACGTCTGTACACCAGCCTGACCTTCTCGACTCCCGCGATACGCACCGCGGCGCGCGCGGCATCCATAGCCGTATTCCCGCCGCCGAGCACGACTACGTTCCTGCCCGGCTTAAGCTCCTCCGGAGCATTCTTTGCCTTTTCCAGAAATTCTATGGCGTCGATTGTCTCGCCGTACTTAAGTCCGGCATCGCCGGCCTTCCACGCGCCGATCGAGACAATGATGTCACTGTAGCCCTGATCCTTCAGCTGCTGCAGAGAATCTATCTGTGTCCCTGTCCTGAACTCGGCGCCGTAAGCCTTGCACAGCTCGATATCCTTATCGATCGCCCTGCCCGGGATACGGAATTCCGGGATCACATTGCGCACCACCCCGCCGAGCTCATTTCTGCGCTCAAACACAGTCACGGGAATACCCGCCCGGGACAGGAAGTACGCCGCTGAAAGTCCTGCCGGACCTCCGCCGATGACTGCCGCCTTTTTGCCGGCCGCGCGTCCGGATGACTTCAGCTGCGGCAGCACTTTGTCAAATGCTTCCTCGGCTGCTGCCAGCTTGGTCTCTCTGATATGCAGCGTCTCCTCATAATAGCAGCGCATGCATCTGTCACCGCAGTGATGCGGGCAGATAGTGCCTGTTATAAAGGGAAGCGCGTTCCTCTCAATGATTATCTTTAAAGCCTTCTCGGCATCGCCCTCAGCCATCGCCTCGAGATATGCCGGGATATCCTGCTCTATCGGGCATCCGCTGCGGCAAGGAGCCGTGAAGCAGTCGAACAGCGGTATCGGCCTGCCGATATGTCTGTCCGGCAGAGCCTTCACAGGCTTGCGGTACAGATTTCCCTCAGAATCCGACTCATCCAGGGCACTGACCTTTGCGGTATCCACGCCCTCAAAGGCCCCGCTCCCGCAGTCCATCAGCTCATCCGCTATCTGGCTGAGCCTCTGGTAGCCGCCGGGCTTGAGAATATTGGTGGCCATGGTCACAGGCCAGATGCCGGCCTCAAACAGATCCCTGATATTATATATGGAAGCTCCGCCTGAATATGAGATGCGCAGCCTGCCGTCAAACTCCTCAGAGATAAGACGTGCCAGATGTATGGTCAGCGGGAAAAGAGAACGCCCCGACATATACATTTCTTCGCTGGGCAGCTCAGACGCCTTGACGTCTACCGGGAAAGTATTCGTCAGCTTGACGCCGAATTCCAGCCCCTCCTCAGCGGCAGCCTTCTGCAGGCGCCTGATCATCGGCACCGCGTCAGCCCACTGCAGATCCTCCACGAAATGATGGTCGTCAAAGGCGATATAGCCGAATCCCAGGGAATCCAGCTTCTGCCTCGCGTAGTCATAGCCGAGGAGCGTCGGATTGCATTTGATATAGGTATGAAGATGCTTTTCCTTTATAAGGTAGGTGGCGATGCGCTCTATCTCGTCAGGAGGACAGCCGTGAAGTGTCGACTCCGTCACAGAGGCAGATATCCTGGGACTGATGCTCCTGATAAAAGCCTCGTCCACGTTCCGGAAAAGCCTGGTATTCCCGAGCGCCCAGCTGATGCACTCTCTGAAAACAGCATTGTTCCCGGCATCTTTCATGTCATCGATAAAGGTGTTTACCTTCTCTGCCTTGATCCCTTCCAGGTCATAGCCGACGGACATGTTGAAGACAAATCCGTCCGGATCCCCGAGGCCGAATTCTCTGGCAAGCAGCTTGCAGACCACCCAGGCCTTTACATATTCGGCGTACGCCTGCGGCACATAGAGCTCCGTCGACCACTCACAGTTGTAGCCCTCATCACCGGCAGTTATGCACGGCTTTGACACGCAGGCCGACAGCTCGGCGCCGTCCATCTTCTGCACTGTCTTCAGCTCAAAAAACCTCGATCCTGCCGCGTAGGCCGCGATTATATTCTGCGCGAGCTGAGTATTCGGCCCGGCTGCCGGCCCGAACACAGACTCGATCTTCTCGTCAAATATAGGAAACGCCTCACCGCTGTCATGCCGCACGATCTTCTGAACACCAAAAATGCTGCCGCTTTTCCTGTACTCTGTTAATATCCAATCCATCAGATGTCCTATAGACATAGGCCGCATCAGATCACCCATAACTATACCTCCTGTATTATAAAGCCCATTGTAAAAACTGCCTCATCCCGCCGGCGATCAGTATTCGCGGCAGTTGAGCTCACCCCAGAGCTTTTTGCTCTGTTCCATCACCCACGCGTTTATCTTTTCTTCATCTATACCTGTGAATTCGCGGTCCCTGTACAATACTTTCCCGTTGATGATCGTTGTCCTGCAGTTTCTGCCCATCATTCCGAAGATCATATGCCCGTCGATGTTCTCATCCGAAAACGGAGTGAACGGCTTGTAGTCCATTATTATGATATCCGCCGCAGCGCCCTCTTTGAGCACTCCCATCGTCCTTTTGAAATACTTTTCAGCTATGACGCGGTTATTTTCAAACTGCATCTTCACATCCTCGCACCAGGCCACATTCGGCATGGCAGCGTTGTGTCTCTGGATTATCAGAAATACCTTCATGCTCTCGAGCATATCGTGAGTGTAGGCATCCGTGCCCATTCCCACAGTTATGCCCTTTGCCATCATCTGCAGCACCGGCGCGCATCCCACGGCATTTCCCATATTCGATTCGGGATTGTTTACTACCATGGTCCCTGTCTCCCTGATGATATCCATCTCCGCGGGACTTACATGGATACAGTGTCCAAGCAGAGTCTTCTCCCCCAGCAGTCCGTTGTAGAGGAGCCTGTTTATCGGGCGGCAGCCGTAATTCCTCAGGCTGTCATACACGTCATTCATCCCCTCCGCCACATGGATATGGAAACCGGTCATGCCGTTGTTGGCCTCGACCATCTTCTCAAAGGTCTTGTCAGAGATAGTAAAAAGGGCATGACCGCCGAACATGGCCTTGATCATATCATCGTCGGCATCCCTGGCCCATCTCGCGAAATCAGCATTTTCCTGGATGCTCTGGGCGGTCTTCTCCTCGCCGTCGCGCTCTGAGACCTCATAACAGAGGCAGGCGCGCATGCCAAGCTCAGCCGCCACGTCCTTTATCGCGAAAAGAGAACCAGGTATCTCGCCGAAGCTCGCGTGATGGTCGAAGATCGTGGTGACGCCGTCGCGTATGCAGTCCAGTATAGTCGCGTACGCGCTTGCCCTTGTCCCATCCAGGTCAAGGTGCCTGTCGATATTCCACCAGGTCCCGTCCAGTATCTCCAGAAAATCGTGCGGATCGTTGCCGGCGATCGACAATCCTCTGGCAAGCCCTGAATAGATATGCGTGTGCGCGTTTATCAGGCCCGGCATAATGACACCGCCCTTCGCATCGACGAACTCAGCTTCGGGATATTTTGCTTTCATCTGGGCAAGAGTGCCCAGTTCTTTTACTGATGAGCCATCTGTCACGACAGCACCGTCCGGAAGGTAAGGATGCTGCGGATCTCTTGTTATCACACGTCCATTGCCAATCAATAACATTTTGTTTCCCTCCTAAATTATTTTATTGTCTTTCCCTGCTTCTGTTGATATAATTACTATTATTATGAGCATCAAAACATATCGGGGAGGTATACACAGATGAAAAAAAGATTAGTTGATCTCTACACCCGCCTGGCCAAGGGAGTCGCTGCTCAGTTCGGCCCCAACTGTGAAGTCGTCATCCACGACATTCAGTCCAAAGATTACGAGCATTCCATCATCGCTATCGAGAACGGACATGTCACCGGCCGCCATGTCGGCGACGGCCCCTCGCACATTGTGCTGGAGGCTCTGCAGCACAGCACCGAGCAGCAGGAAGACCGTCTGGCATATCTGACGAAGACCAAGGACGGCAAGATCCTCAAGTCAAGCACTATCTATATACGCGACGACGATGACAGGATCATCGGCGTATTCGCCATAAACTTTGACATCACCCTTATGCTCTCCATGGAAGACCAGTTCAAGGCATTTACCGGCACCAGCCAGGAAGTTGCCGAGAAGGATACCGTCTCCGTAAATGTCGCGGAGCTGCTGGACGAGCTTATCGAGCAGAGCGTCCACAGCATCGGCAAGCCGGCTGCCCTGATGAACAAGGACGACAAGGTACAGGTAGTCCGTCTCCTCAATGACGCGGGAGCATTCCTGATCACCAAGTCCGGGCCTAAGATCTGCCAGTATCTGGGGATCTCAAAATACACTCTGTACAGCTATCTCGATGAGATCAAGGCAGGCCAGAAGCTTTAAACCGCTTCTAGGCGTTTGTTTCTTTTTCCCTGGGAAGTATCAGGTTGAGGATGATCGCCATGATCGTCGCTACAACTACTGATGATGTTCCGAATACAGTGCTTACCCAGCCGGGAAGTCCGGGGCCTGCCAGGCAGTCAGATACCTGCGTGATGCCGACTCCGAGAGCCACTGACATACCGACCACAGTGTTCTTTCTCGGGGTAAGCCCGCCTTTTGTAAACATTCTGATACCTGTCATCGCTATCTGGGCAAATACTGACAATGTCGCGCCGCCGATAACGCACTGCGGGATGGTAGTCAGCAGTGCCGAAAGCCTGGGGATAAGTCCTGCTGCCAGCAGTATCAGTGAGGCGATCAGGAAAACCATGCGGTTCACGACTCTGTTCACTGTTATGATGCCTACGTTCTGGCTGTAGCTGGCAGTCGGAAGTCCGCCGAAAAAGGCGCCGATTATGCTGACGATACCCTGAGTAAGTATGCCGCCCTGCAGCTCTCTGTCTGTAGGGATGCGGTCCATGCCGCCCAAAGTAGTTGAAGTCAGGTCTCCTATCGTCTGCACTGAATTCACGACATATACTATAGCCAGTGACGCGCAGGCTGCAGGAACGAATTTTATGTCAAAATGAAGGAACTGCGGCACGGATACGATCGCTGTGGTGTTTGCCACGCTGGAGAAATCCACCATCCCGAAGAACAGGGAAATGATGTATCCGACTATCATCGCGAAGAAAAGAGAGCCGAGTTTCCAGACTCCCTTTGTAAAGTTGTTCAGGAAAAGTACTATGGCAAATGTGATCAGGGCAATGAGCCAGTTGCGCGCGCTTCCGAAATCAGCCGATCCCGATCCGCCGGCCATATACCTGACAGCTGTCGGGTAAAGTGAAAGACCGATGGTAAAGATGACTGTGCCGGTGACCACGTCAGGGAACAGTACTCTGATCTGCTTGACAAAAATACCGAATATTATCGCCACACAGCCGCCGATTATCTCGGCACCCATGATAGTCCCGATATCGAACTGTCCGCCTATCGCCTCCAGGGTAGGCACATACGCGAAGCTCGTGCCCATGATAACGGGGAGTCCCGCGCCTATCTTACCGAAGGCAGGAAAGATCTGCAGTATCGTAGCTATCGCCGTGATGATGAGGGCTGCCTGTATCATCATCGTCTTCTCGCCCTCAGTCAGGCCGCAGACACCGGCCACGATAATGGCTGGCGTGATGACACCCACGACTGCAGCCAGGACATGCTGAAGGCTCAGGGGAATGACCTGCGACGCTTTCGGCATACCGCCTTTAAACTCATAGAGAATGGCACTGTCACTGTTAGTTTCATTACTCATTGTTCTGTTTGAGAAATTCAGGTTCCGTTAATTTCAGCACAATCCTGATCTCTCATCCTCCTATCTTGAAAATGTTTTTGCACTAAAATAAATTTGTTAGGTTTATTATAGTAGAAACCTAACTTTTTTTCAAGTCGATTTTGCGAAAATCGAGGAGTAATTTGGCTAAATACGTGAGATTTGTATGATTTACTAAATTTGAAGTCGGCATTTTGTCTATAAATACCTAACTTTTTTTTAGCTTATGTCCATTTTTTCACGAGGCATCCGTATACATCGCGGCAGCGTCTGATATCATCGACGCGCACATACTCATCAGGCCGGTGTGCCTGTTCAAGGCTGCCCGGTCCGTAGGAGATACAGTTTATGTTCCCCAGAGTGCCCGCGATCACGGCGGTATCAGTGTATCCGGGAAACGGTCCGACTGCCGGATACTCTCCGACTGCGCTGTACACCGCTTCGCGCAGGCGCCGCAGGATCTCTGCTTTCTCCTCGTGGGCGATCCACGGGCGCGCTCCCCGGCACTCTATCGTGCACCCGAACTCCCTGTCCATCTCCCGCGAGGCGTCAGCCGCGGCTTTTTCAAGTATCCTCACCAGATCATCCGCAGAGTATGGCGGCACCAGACGTATATCGACAGAGACCGTGCACTTTGCCGGCACCTGGTAGGGATGGATGCCTCCGCTTATCTGTCCGAAAACAATAGTCGACTGGCCCAGGAAAGGATCCGGCGTCAGCTCCGAGATGCTCTTTCCGGCAGAACATATGGCCCGCGCCATGCCGGCGACAGCGTCTGCCCCGTCCTGCGGCCTGCTGGCATGCGCCGCCCTGCCGCTGATGGTATAGCTGTACCAGTATCTTCCCTTGTGGGCAGTCTGTATCTGCCCATCCGTAGGCTCGGTATCTGCCACAAGACTGGCGGCGTTTACCCAGCCGAGGCGTATGACCTCCTGAGCTCCCGCCATGTCGCCCTCCTCATCCATCGTCGCGATAAATTTCAGAGTCTTCGCCGGCCGTTCCCCGCTCTCCCGGAAATGCTGCGCCGTCTCACAGAAAACAGAAAGGGCCGCGGCAAGGCCCGACTTCATGTCACAGGCGCCGCGGCCATAGATCCTGCCGTTCTCCATCTCCGCTCCCAGCGGGTCTTTTGTCCATCCGTCTCCCAGGGGCACAGTATCCATATGGCATATGAATACCAGCTCCTGTGCGGATCTGCCCGGGAGCTGCGCCATGATGACAGGGCGCCCCCTGCTGACTTCCACGCGCTGCAGCGTGCCGTAAGACGGCAGCGCCTTTTTCAGCTCTGATTCTATGAGATCGGCGATTCCCGCCTCACCGGTCCCCGGATTCGTGCTCTCTGTCCTGACCAGTCTCCTGGCAAGCTCTACCGCGTCCCATTCCATCTGTTGTCATCCTCTCTCCCGTATCCGGGATATAAAATATCAGCCGCACATTACCATGACCTTGACAGATTCTTTTCCCATCTGCGCAAGGATGGCATCCTCGAGATGATCGATATCATATCTGTGCGTGATAAGCTTCTTTATCTCCAGGCGGTGGCTGTTGAGCAGATTCACTGCCCGCTGATGCGTGTCCGGATTGATCAGGGAAGCGATCACCTTCAGCTCTTTCGAATACATCTCAAAAAGCGGCAGCTCAGCCTTCGAGCCAAGACCGGGAACGCTGAAAAGCAGTATCGTCGCGCCGCGTCCCGCAGCCGAGAATGCCTGGTCGACCGCAAACGGCTTGCCGACACACTCGATAACGACATCCACGCCGTCATTTCCGGTAAGTGCCTTGATCTTCTCAGGTACATTTTCACTGATCGGGTCGATAGTACCGTCAGCGCCGACCTCCATGCCGATCTGCCTCCTGATCTCGACGGGCTCGCTCAGCAGCACCATGCCGGCTCCGGAAAGTCTGGCCATCTGTACCATCAGAAGACCTATGGTGCCTCCGCCGATCACGAGCACGCTCTGTCCGGTCTGGATATTCGCCTGATCTATACCGTGGACCACACAGGCAAGCGGCTCAGCCATCGCGGCTTCCTCGAAGCTCAGATCGTCAGCCATCTTGAACACCTGGGTGTCAGGGCACATACAGTACTCCGCAAATCCGCCGTTCACATTTACGCCCAGCGCGAACAGATGCTCACAGTTCTGCTTTTTGCCCATACGGCAGGGACGGCACTTGCCGCAGTAGATATTGGGATCCATGGCCACATGGTCACCGGGCCTGATGCCCTCGACCTCTGAGCCGACCGCCTCGACGATGCCGGAGAACTCATGTCCCAGGACTACCGGCGGCGTAACATCGGCAGAGCCCTTCTCGCCGTTGTAGATATGCACATCCGTGCCGCACACCCCGCAGGCCATATTGCGCACTAAGACCTCATGGGCCTCCGGTGAACCGAATTCCATCTCTCGCACCTCAAACTTAGGATCCGATGACGCCCCCAGAAAAAATGAACCTCGCATGATATCTGCCTCGCTTTTCATATTGGTTTCAGACCGCTCGTCTGAAATTATCTTGCATTTGATCTGCGGCTGACTGCCGCTGTCAGATAACAATTTCTGATAATGTTATTATAGCACGGAGAATTTCGACAATTCAAGGCATATTCAATGTTTGGGCCCCACGGCCGGCATTAACTTATCAGCTTATCTCATGTCCACTGTCATCAGAAAATAAAAAGAGAAACTGTTTCAGGAATCTGCAGACAGTTTCTCTTTAATATACCGGATCATCTATGTCCGTAACGCTGATCATATTTGTTTCAGAACATCATTATCGTCTTTATCGAAGGCTCCGGTTTTCTGTCGCAGAAATCTATTGCCTGCGCGAACTCTTCAACCGGAAGTATCCTGGAGATCATATAGCCGGGATCTATTTCGCCATCGTCTATTGCCGCTATTATATCCTCAAAATCTCTGTGCACGTACATATTCGGTTCCATAACAGTCAGTTCTTTGGTGAAAACAGAACTGTAAGGGAAGCTTCCCCCATCCTTCATAATGGCAATTATCGAGACAGCACCGCCGTATTTCGTGCATCGCACCGCCTTTTCGACCATTTTATCATCCGCGGCGCATACAAAGGTTATATCAGCTCCCCTGCCGTCAGTAATATTCATGACCTCTTTTTCCAGATCTGAGTCCTGATCATTGATCACAAAACTGCATCCCATTTTGAGTGCCTGCCTCAGATAAAAATCCCTTCTTGCGGCGAGTATCGCCCTTGCGCCCAGCAGCTGGGAGACGAGTACCGTACTCATTCCTATAGTTCCGCTTCCAAGCACAAGGACAGTCTGTGACGGAGCGCAGCCGCTCAGCCTGACAGCATGCATGGCGACAGCCAGAGGCTCAGCAAGAGCTCCGTATTCAAATGACACAGTATCAGGCAGCCTGACAAGTGTACGCTGCGGGACAACAACAAATTCCCCAAATGATCCGCTCCAGCAGCTTGCGCCCATGACATGTTTGTCACGGCAGATATTATACTTTCCCTCCAGACAGTTCCTGCACTTTCCGCAGCCATACTGCGGCTCTGCGACAACTCTGTCGCCTTTTTTCCAGCCCCTTACGTCACTGCCAAGTTCTGTGATCACTCCGGAAAACTCATGCCCGGAAACCAGAGGCGGGATCCTGTATGGATGGGTCCCGCGGTATGCGGAAACTTCCGAACCGCAGATCCCTGTGCATTTAACCTGGATCTTGACCTCATCTCCGTGTCTTATACCGGGCTCCTCTGTATCTGTAAAATAAGCCTTAAAAGGCGCTTCTATATATGCTGCTCTCAAATATTTCCCCTTAATCGCATAACATTCCATACTTTACGCGGCAGTCCGCGCAGTTCCGGCTATGTCGCTGATATCCCGAAAAGATCATCAAGCTCTTCTTCAGACAACCTATGGTCTATCCATATATCTTTTATGCCCGCCTGGTATCCGCTGTGCTCTGCACATCTGACATCACAGCCGCATATAAACAATACGCAGTCATAAAGGCATCCCTCTTCGGCATATTCGAAATCCATATCCGGATATCTGGCCTTTATCACAGACAGGAGCTCAGTCCTGTCATAATCGGGATTGCAGCCGCCGCAGAATTTCACCCCTGTAAGCACTTTCTGTTATCTCCTGCCGACAGACAGTATCGCTTTTGCCTGGTCCAGCAGATCCTGGTCCGTGCTGTCGTCGAGTTCCACCTTCATTACCTGCGGCATCAGCGTTTTCAGTTTATCTTCGATCATATATCTGGCCGTGTAGGAAGCTGAAGGGCAGTCTGAGCACTGGCCTGCCAGCTTCACGGTAAGCACCCCGCCGCTGAGATCTTCAACAATGACTTCTCCGCCGTGGGACCTGATATACGGCCTTATTTCTTTATCAAATAAACTTTCTATTCTTTCCTTATCTGATATTGTCATTTGCATACCTCAGGAGACTGCCTGTCATTTAAGCACCTGTCTCGAGATCACTATCTTCTGTACTTCACTGGTGCCCTCGTATATCCTCATGATCCTGGCATCCCTGTACATGCGCTCGATCGGGTAATCTTTCATGTATCCGTATCCGCCGTGTATCTGAAGTGCCAGGTCCACGACATATCCTGCTGTCTCAGCTGCATAGTATTTCGCCATGGACGCGTTTTTGGTAGCATCCCTGCCGTCCATGCGCAGCTGAGCTGCCTCAATAGTCAGGAGCTTTGCCGCTTCTGTACGTGTAGCCATATCTGCTATATACCACTGGAGTCCCTGGTTGCTGCTTATCGGCCTGCCGAACTGGACTCTCTGTCTGGAATAGCTGACAGCTTCCCTGAGAGCTCCCTGGGCAAGCCCGAACGCCTGTGACGCTATACCGATGCGTCCGCCGTCGAGTCCGCTCATAGCCACTTTAAAACCGTCTCCGACATTGCCCAGTACAGAAGACTCCGGGACACGGCATTCATCAAATATCACTTCGGATACAGCAGCCCCGTTCATGCCCATCTTATCCTCTGTCTTGCCGCAGGATATTCCGGGAGTATCCCTGTCGATAAGAAATGCCGTCATACCGCCTCTGGTCTTTTTCTCAGGATCAGTAAGGGCAATGACAACCAGATGATTTCCCTCTTCTTTCCCGAAATTGCTTATAAATACCTTGGATCCGTTGATAATATATGAGTCGCCGTCTTTTACAGCCTTTGTCCTGAGTCCGCCGGCATCTGATCCCGCGCCCGGCTCTGTCAGGCAGAAGCATCCAAGTTTTCCTTCCGCGGCCATAGGCAGGAAATGCGCTTTCTGCTCGTCATTTGCCAGCCTTACTATGATATCATTCACGAGAAGATGAACTGCGAGTATCTCAGCCGTGCTGGCACAGACTGAGGCTACTTCCGAGATAGCCAGCACCTTGCATATCTCATCCATGCCGGATCCGCCATACTCCTCAGGAATATTCAGCGCCATTATACCCATGTCCGTAAGGCCGCTGATATTCTCCTCCGGAAATCTCCCTGTCTTGTCTATCTCCTGCGCATATTTGCTTATTTCCTTCTGCGCGTAATTTCTTACAGTTTCCTGTACCATAAGCTGGTCTTCTGTTAATCTCATTATTTCTGCCTTTCCTTCTTAAACACCTGTATATCAGATGATCACATAGCGTCCTTCTTTTCTTCTGGGCGCCTGGGGTATAGTTTCAGCGTATCCTATCGTCACCAGGGCCACCAGCTTTCCCTTATCCGGCGCATATTTCTCCTGGATCCTGCCGTCAAGCCCGGCTTCGAGCGGCGCCGTAAGATAGCAGCTCCCCAGCCCGAATTCCGTCGCGGCAAGAAGGATATTCTCGATCGATACCGCTACGCTCTGCACTATAGAGCTCTCGCTCTTGCTGTATTCCTTCTTATGTTCGAAAGCCAGAATACATACCGGGGCCTTGCCCAGATAACGTATAAAATAATCCGACTCTGCAACTATTTCCGGGTGACTTTTAAATCTGTCCTTAAGTCCCGGGATATTCTTATCCGCGACTTCGTCCATGATCTTCACAAATTCCGCCATTTTCTCCCGGCTCTTGATGACCACATAATACCAGGGCTGAAAATTGACCGCGGAAGGGGCATACATGGCAGCCTGCATTATCTTCTCGACAGTCTGGTCATCGACGGCTTTATCCGTGTATCTTCTTACGCTTCGTCTCTTCATTATTGCATCATAAGTATCCATTGACATTCCCTTCTATACCATCAGGTTCATCTTCCTGGCCTGGAATCTCAGTTCATCCCTGAAATCCGGATGCGCTATCTCGATAAGTGCCCTCGCGCGCTCCCAGGCAGTCTTCCCTCTCAGCTTTGCGATGCCATATTCAGTGACTATAAAGTCCACGTCGTTTTTGCCTGTTGTGACTGCTGCCCCCGGCGTAAGAGTCGCCTTTATCTTTGAGAGAGTGCCTTTCTTCGCGGTGGAGGCAATTGCAATAAAGCTTTTGCCGCCTTCTGACATGTTGCAGCCGCGCACGAAATCAGCCTGGCCGCCTGAACCGCTGAAATGTCTGGTCCCGACAGACTCCGCGCAGACCTGTCCGAGCAGATCCACTTCTATGCAGGAATTGATGGACACAAAATCATCTATCTGCCCTATAGTATACGGATTATTCACATAGCTTACGGGATGCATTTCCACAGCAATATTGTCCCTCAGGAAATCATACATACGCTGCGAACCCCAGGCAAATGCGGCTACCGACTTACCGGTATTGAGCCTCTTTCTGCTGTTATTGACAATGCCTTTCTGGATCAGGTCTACCATGCTGTCTGTAAAAAGCTCAGTATGTATCCCCAGGTCTCTTTTCCCGTCAAGGCATTTGCCCACAGCATTCGGGATACCCCCGATGCCGAACTGCACCGTCGCGCCGTCCGGTATCTGTCCGGCAATGAGAGAACCGATCTTCATATCCAGCTCCGTAGTCTGTGCCTCAGGCAGAACGTCAAGCTCTGCCTGAGCCTCACACACAGCTGTTACCTGTGAGATATGGGCGATATTGCTGCCAGGTACCCTTGGCATCCTCGGGTTCACCTGCAGGAATACCCTGTCAGCCATTTTCATCAGCTCTACATTCTCAGACGCGACAAGCCCAAAGCTGAAATACCCATTTTCGTCCATCGGCGCTGCCGTCGCATAAAATACGTCAAGATGACGTTCTTTCCAGAGCTGTATCATCTCGCTGTAGTTCATCGGCATGTAATCACTGCGGCCCTCCTGCACGCTCTTTCGCGCGACAGGGGTGGTGAACCATGATACATAATCATAGCTTCCGTTAAGTTCCGGAGCCGTGAAGGGAGCCGGCTGTACAGCGATTATGCTGTGATGCCGCACATTTTTCAGTTCCCCGGCTCTTGCCCTGTCTGCGACAGCCGATACTATCGCATTCGGCTGTCCCATGGCAGTAGGGCTGGCGCACACATCGCCGCTCCTGATCATTTTTGCTATCTCTTCAGGAGTTTTCAGTTTCTTCTTGTATTCCTCAAAAAATCTGTTCATTTGCATGACCCCTGATCTTATCAGTTCTTAACGACAAAATCTGCTGCTATCTCTCTCTCAAGCCCTATGGTATCTACAGCCAGTATCTCCGTCATCTTCGCGTCACGCATCTTGCGCTCGATAGGGTATTCACGGCTGTAACCGTAGCCGCCCATAAGCTGCAGGCATTTTCTGGTCGTGATACACGCCGTGTCAGTAGTTTCAAGCTTGGCAATAGCTGCTATATTGCTGAATTCCTTATCGTCCGGATCAGTCTCCGCCGCGCTCCATAACAGTGCCTTTGAAGCCTCTGTCCTGGCCCTGAGCCTGGCAAGTACTACCTGCGTATTTTCGAACTCTGCGATCCGTTTTCCAAACTGTACACGCTGGTTCACGTAGTCAACAGCTATGGTGACGGCGCCCTCTGAGATCCCGGCAGCTATAGCGGCGATATTCAGATTCTGGATACTGCTGATATATTCACTCGCGTCACCTTTAAGGAGAGTGTCTTTATCCATTTTGCATGAATCAAATATCACGTTTCCGTTTCTGCATCCTTTCATGCCCAGAAGAGGGGCGTCCTCGCAGATAGTAAGGCCCGGAGTATTCCTGTCCGCCAGGAACCACTTTACGCCGTCATCCGCTGTCGCTGACACCAGAAATTTCTGTACTTCGTTTATCACAGGAACATTTTTCTTAATGCCGTTTAGCACATAGCCGTCCGCTTCTTTTGAAGCTCTCAGCGTTATCTCCTGGCGGCCGAAATGTGGCGAATCATTTCCCGCAACACAGGCAAGCACTGCGTTCGCAAAGGCAGGCAGCACTTTTGCCTTGAGGGCATCTGTCCCATACTTAAGTACAGCCATCGCGGCTTCAGCCGTATTCGCAACTGCCCATGCCGTTGAAGCACACTCTTTAGCTATCTCTTCTATCACACATATCTGATTCCAGTAATCAAGTCCGTCACCGCCGAACTCTTCGGGAAGCATACAGCAGATAAGTCCTGATTCGGCAATTGTGCTGAGTACCTCAGTGTGTATATATGCGTTGTGATCGGTATCCTCCGCCACCGGCCCGACCTCATTAACTGCCATCTTCCGGGCAAGATCCATGACCATCAGCTGTTCTTCATCAGGGAAAAAAGTACTCATTTCCGCGCTCCTCCTTATGCCTTAAGTCCAAGCTGTCCGGCTGTAACCATAAGCTGGATTTCATTAGTTCCTTCATATATCTCCGTGATCTTCGCGTCGCGGAAAAATTCTTCCAGGATACTGCCGTATTCGCATCCTTCTCTGCCCATAAACTGCATGCATTCTCTGGTAACTTCATTTGCAATATCCGTAGCATAGAACTTAGCCATAGCAGCTTCCCTGCCGAACTTCATTCCCTGGCTCCATTTCCAGGCAGCGCGGTAAATAAGGAGTCTGGCGGCATCGATCTTAGTCTGTATCCTTGCCAGAGCGAACTGATAAGCCTGGGTATTTATCGATTTGCCTGTTTCATCAGCAAAAGTCTTCAGGTATCTGACCGCTTCATTGTAGCAGGTCTGGGCGATCCCCAGTCCCTGGGTGGCGATCATGACTCTTCCTCCGTCAAGTCCTCCGAGGGCGATCCCCAGTCCCTTTCCCAGATTACCGAGAAGGTTCTCTTTGGGTACTATACAGTCATCCAGTATGAGTTCGCATGTTGAAGAAGCCCTCATCCCCATCTTGTCTTCTTCCTTGCCGACGGTGAAACCCGGGAAACCTTTTTCGACGATAAACATCGATATTTTCTTCTTGCCGCCGCCTATGTCAGTCAGAGCACATATGAGGAATGTCGATGCGATCCCTGCATTAGTGATAAAACACTTTGTCCCGTTGAGGACCCAGTGATCACCGTCAGGAACAGCCGTAGTCTTGACCCCGCCGGCATCTGATCCCGCGCTCGGCTCTGTCAGGGCAAATGCTCCTATGACCTCGCCGGCAGCCAGAGGCTTAAGATACTTTTCCTTCTGTTCCGGCGTACCGAACTTTGCCAGGGAACCGCATACTATCTCTGAGCTTACATTGATTATTCCTGCGACAGCAGGGCTGGCCATGGAAAGGATCTCCATGCAGAGCGTCGCTGACAGGTAATCTTTGCCCAAACCGCCGTACTCTTTCGAGACCGGGATCCCGAGAAGATGTTCTTCCGCCAGCTTTTTCAAAACTTCAGGCGGGGTCCCGTGCCCCTCCTCAAGTTTCTGGAATTCCGGTCTGAGAACATTATCCGCAAAATCCTGATAATGCTTTATGTCTTCCTCATAACCATCAAAACTAAAATCCATATTGACCTCCTGATAATAATAGTCTCTTACTTGCCTGATATCGTAAAAATACCCGGGCCGTTTTTATTTAATACTAGGATACAACAGCATTCCCTGCCGCGTCCAATTACCTTTCTGACATCAAAACATACAAAAACTCAATATTTTCCGGCTGACATAAATCATTATTATTTTTAATACTTACCTTAAAAATAATTAATTAGACATACACGGCTTCTGAAACCTATAATAATGTTAAGTTGATAACAGGGTATTGTCGGGCGATTTGTGCCATATGATACAAAAATTTCAGTTGATTACAGGAGGAACTTCAGATGAGCAACAGCAGGGTAAAATTCATGGATTCTGAGGATGTCATCGCCATGATCCCGGATGGCGCAGCGATATGCGTCAACGGTTTTCTGATGACGAACGCCGCAGAAGAATTATTTAAAGAAACAGAAAAGCGGTTTCTGACAACCGGGCATCCCAATCATATGCATCTTTTCTTTACAGGCAGTGTCGGTGCCGGCAACACAGGAGGTATCAACCATTTTGCCCATGAAGGCATGATAGATGACTGTTTTGGCGCACATTACGGTGTTATGCGCCAGATGAGCCCGCTTATACTCCAGAATAAGATCAAGGCATACAACCTTCCCCAGGGAGTGACCGTCCAGCTTTACAGGGCTATGGCCGCACATCAGCCCGGGATCATCACCCAGGTAGGCCTCGGCACTTTCACGGATCCTGACCTCGACGGCGGCAGATTAAATGAGGCCGCAGACAAAGAATACTGCAGCAAGGTCAAGATCGACGGGAAGGATTATATTTTCTACAGAACACCTACCGACAAGATTGATTACTGTCTTGTCCGCGGCACTGAGGCAGATGAGGACGGCAATATCGGCATGAGCCGTGAAGCACTGAGGATGGACACTATGGATGTAGCTATGGCCACTCACAACAGCGGCGGCAAGGTCATCGTACAGGTTGAAGATATCGTACGCCGCGGGACGATAGATCCCAAAGCTGTAATGCTCCCCCGCTCACTTGTAGATTATGTATGTGTCTGCAAGGATCCTGTCCATGATCATATGCATACCCAGGTCACTTCGTACAACCGTCATTTCCACAGCAGCTGCTACGTGCCTGAAAAGAAAAACGTGAACCTTCCGCTTAATGCCCGCAAAGTCGCGGCAAGGCGCGCAGTTATGCTTATCAGTAAAAGTGATTATATACTCAATTTCGGCGTCGGTGTCCCGGATACCGCAGCCATGGTGATGGAAGAAGAAGGAATGACCGGTGATTATATCGTGACAGCCGAATCAGGTATAATCGGAGGCTCTGCACAGGGCGGCGGCGATTTCGGAGTGGCGGCCAACCCGGAATGCCTGGTTGATGTGGCAAATCAGTTCGATATGTACCAGGGAGGGATCATCGATGTATGTTTCCTGGGCATGGCGCAGTGCGACAGACACGGCAATATAAACGTGTCCAAGTTCGGCAGCACGCTGGTGACCGGAAGCGGCGGCTTTATTGATATATCCCAGACTTCCAAAACAGTTGTCTTCGCGGCTACTTTTATGGCTAAAAACGGAAAAATGAGTTTTGAAGGCAATCAGCTGCACATTAATGAAGAAGGCGAAGGTGTAAAATTTGTAAGCGACGTGGAACAGATCACCTACAGCGGTGATTTCGCCAGGAAGAGCGGTCAGAAGGCATATGTAGTCACCGAGCGCTGTGTATTCAGGCTGGAACCTCAGGGATGGACTCTTATTGAGATAGCTCCCGGCATTGATCTTGAGAAGGATATTCTGGCACACATGGAGTTCAGACCGGAAATATCAGAAAATCTCAGGTTCATGGACAGCCGTCTCTTCGGGGAGGCACTCATCAATATCAAAGAGGAGCTGCAGTAGATCATGCTGTAAGTCTGACACCGTCCTCATTGAAAAATACCGGCGTCAGAGCGCAGAAAATTCCGGGCACATGCCCGGAATTTTTTATATGACGACAGCAATAATGGTAAGCTCAATGATACTCAATATGATGGATATGCTGTTTATAGCTCCTGCCTTTCCGTCGTCACCGCCGCACATGCCAGTGTAAGCCGTCGATATGATGCTTAAAGGGCCAAAGCTTACCATCACCAGAGTTTTCCTGACGAGTTCATCAAACGGAAGCATGTACCAGAACAGCAATGCCGTTATAACCGCAAAGATATGCCTGATCGCAAGCAGTCTGACTGTATCTTTCAGATAATCACGGCTGAATTCGATCTTCATCAGAAGGCCTATCATCAGCATAGAAAGAAATGTATTTGACGCTGCCTCCGGCGATATCAGGGTTAATATAAAATCCGGCAGTCTTAGATGCAATACCGACACCAATATGAACATGGCGGCGTATGTGACCAGCGGCGGGCTGGATACGATCCGTTTAATAAATGCACGTATGTCTGTTCTGCCATGTTCGCCGGAGAGATATTCTGACGCAAAGGCATATGTGCCTCCGGTACACATAATACTGTTCCCGGCATCAAACAGACATGCCGATACTACTCCATCCGGGAGAAAGCCCTGGACAAACGGCAGGCAGAAGGCACCTATGCTGTAGCCGGGAAGTCCGAGTATATACAGGGCTTTATCCGCCCTGCTCTTTTTGGCTGTCACGATAACACCTGCAGCTGTCATCAGAACATTAGACACAAATCCGAGGATCACCAGTATCACCATACTGCCGGATATCTCAGCTATCCTGGAGAAGTTCACTATTATCGCGCACGGCAGCGTAAGATTTATCATTATTTTCTTTACAGCCGACCCGGCTTCCTTGTTCAGCAAACCGTTTTTATTCAGCACCGCCCCTATCGCTATGATCATTACAAACGAAAATGCCGTCAGCAATACAGATAACACAATGTCAGTCTTCCTCTCTTGAATAGCATATCAGCCATATAAAAATCATAATATATATAAAGGAGGGGCGGCAACCCCAGCCTTACAGCTGCAGTATGCCGCCTATTATGAAGATGTATATTTACTTATCCTGTGATATTGCCATACCAGCCGCTAAGCTTGATCCGCGCTCTTACTGCTGGTCCTTTATACCCGCTATAAATTTCGCAAGTTCTTTTTTAGCTTCAAACTTTCCCTGCCTTATTATCATGATCTTCTGCGCCTGCGGCGATCCTGCGCCATGCATAGACTCTGTCCGGTATCCGACAGCTGCTGTGCCCAGTGCGAGATTCTCGCATAATCTAAGGGCCCGCAGACGATTCTCCGCATTTACTTCATGCCCTACGAGATATTTCCTGACATAATCTCCTACAGCATCGCTCCTCAGGTCCCCTTCGGAGGGAGCCGTGACCATGATGCCGCCGGCGATGTCCTCCATCAGTCTTACGATCTCATAAGGGTACCTCGTCACGTTGAGCTTGCACACATTCGCCAGCAGAAGATCGACCATGTAGTTGCCGGCCTTAGTCTGCCATCCCTCGCATGACGAAGCTATGCCTGCACAGTAAAGCTGTTCATTGAGCTGTGTCATCTCAGCAAGCTTATCCTTTATATGGTTTGCCTTTTCTGTACCGTTATACTGGGCTATAAGACTCGCCGCGCCAATCGCCACATCACCCACGCCTGACTTACAGCCGCCGTAGCTGTTCCTGTGATATCCCGCGAAACGCTCAACCAGCATGCCGGCAAAATCTGTCTCACCGTTGAGGAATATATTTTCATTCGGCACGAATACATGATCGAATACGGTAAGCGCCTCTATTCCGCCGAACTTTGCGTTGCCCAGATCAATATCTGCTCCTTTTTCCATCTTCCTCGTATCGCATGACTGGCGTCCGACTATCATCGTGATGCCCTTCGCGTCAAGCGGGGTATGAAAAGCGATGGCATAGTCTTCCTGGCCAGGCTTCATTGCCTGTGTAGGCAGGACTACTACCTCGTGGGCGTTGGTAATACCTGTGAGATGGGCCTTGGCGCCATTTACGATCACACCGTCGGGACGTCTCTCGACCACATGCAGATATAAGTCCGGATCCTGTCCGGCGCCGCCGATAACTGCGCTTCTGTCTCCCTTGGGATCAGTGAGGGCGCCGGCAACTATCAGATCTTCTTCCTGGCAGCGTGTTATGAACTTCTTAAATGTGTCATGATAATGTGTGCCGTATTTCTCATCTATTTCATATGTCGTTGAGTAAAAGGAATTGGCCATATCCATGATAACGCATCTCTGAAAACATGATCCCGTGCGTCTGCCCATCAGTCTCTGCATCTTGACCTTTTTTATAAGGTCTTCCCTGTTCTGGTGGATATGGTTAAAACGACTGATCTTATGTCCCGTAAACTGACTCGTTGCCGTAAGAAGATCCTCGTACTCAGGCATCAGCGTCATATCGTAGATCTCCTCCAGACATTTTCTGGATGGTATCAGGATAGGATGGTTGATAGGGTCTTCTATCTTTTTCCCCTGAAAATAGATATTTCTATTCATTCTGCGCAGTGATTCAACATACTGCTCACTGTTCATCAGTGCCATTTATTCTCCTCCTGCGGCCGAAAGTTATCTTCACGTCCGCTGTTTATTATGATATAATTAATAAGTAATACTGCATGATTTATCAGTAATTTTTATAAGCTGCCAAAATTCTTCTGGCCAGTACAGTATCCGAAAGGAAACACAATATGAATTATCAGCATCTGAATTATTTTCGTACTGTTGCGAGGTGCCGGACATTTCAGGAGGCCGCGGATAAACTTTATATCACCCAGCCTACGCTGAGCCGTGCGATCTCCGCTCTCGAAGATGAGATCGGCCTATCGCTTTTTGAAAAAAGCGGACGCAATGTCAAGATTACACCCTACGGATCAAAGTTTCTGGAATATGTCGAGAATGCGCTTGACACGATCGATGACGGCATCGACGAACTTCATATCATGGCCGGACGTATCGACGGAACGCTGAACGTAGCCTGCATCTATGGATATACCTACAATTATCTGCCGACCGTGCTGCACGGATTCGGAGAATTATATCCATCCGTCAGCTTTTATCTCAAACAGACAACAACACAGGACGCTATATACCAGGTACATGCCGGAGAGGCTGATATAGGCATACACGGTCAGACTTCCTTTATGGAAAAATATCAGGATCTTGAATACTACCCTGTTATAGAAGAAGAGGTCGTAGCCGCTGTTGCCAGTACTCATCCGCTGGCTTCCAGGGACAGCTGCTCTCTCAGTGATCTGATGTCTGAATCCCTGATCAGCTTTGATCTCACATCCAGCATGTACTACAGGACACGCGAAATGTTCAGCGAGGCAGGCCTTGAATTCACCCCTTTTATGTATGTATCAGACGACCAGTCGATCCTGAACATCGTACGTTCAGGGAAGGCTGTCGCACTTGTGCTGCACAATACAACGGATGCGTTTAAAGATCTGATCCCTGTAAAGATCAAAGATGATATAAACAAGCAGTACACGATCTACTGCGCTATCCGCAAGAACAGGCGCAATCACCCTGCTCTTGACAAGTTCGTGGAGTATCTGACAGAATCTTATTCTCCGCCGTCTGATATATGACGCGTCTTTCCGCGGCAGGCTATTTCACACCCAGACTTCTTGCGATAACAAGTTTCTGAATTTCATTTGTTCCCTCGTAGATCTGGGTGATCTTTGCGTCACGCATCATCCTCTCAACCGGATATTCCTTTGTGTATCCATAACCGCCGTGGAACTGTACACATTCAACAGTTGTTTCCATTGCCAGATCCGAACAGTAAAGCTTTGCCATTGCCGCTTCCCTGGAGAACGGTTCTCCGGCATCCTTAAGCATCGCTGCGCGCCATGCCAGCAGGCGTCCGGCGTCGATCCTTGTCTGCAGATCTGCCATCTTGAACTGTGTGTTCTGGAACTGGCTCAGGCGTTTTCCGAACTGGACACGCTCTGTGACATATCGATATGACTCATCCATAGCGCCCTGGGCAATGCCGATTGCCTGCGTCCCCATACAGATCCTGCCTGTATCAAGCGAGTTGAGCGCTACGTTCATACCTTTCCCTACTTCTCCAAGTATGCATGACGACGGCACCCTTACATCCTGAAGCACAAGTTCTGCCGTGTTTGCTCCGCGGATGCCCATCTTATGGATATGTTTTCCTACAGAATATCCCGGCTGATCCTTGTCAACGATAAAGGCAGTGAATTCTTTTCTTCCCCTCTCATCCTTGCCTGTTACCGCTACCAGAATGACCGCATCCATGACCGGCGCGCTTGATATGAACATCTTGGCGCCGTTTATTATATAGTCATCCCCGTCTTTCACAGCCCTGGTGGTAGAATTCTGCGCGTCAGAACCTGCATTTGCCTCTGTGAGCGCGAATCCCATTATCCGGCCGTCAGTGATATACTGCATGTATTTCTGCTTCTGCTCCTCGGTGCCAAAAGTATTTATACAGGTCATGGCGACACCGAAGTGTGAGCACATGATCGCCGCGGTGGCGGCGCAAACCTTGGCTACCTCCTCGATCGCGAGTATGAAAGACATAAAGTCTCCGTCTGAACCGCCGTATTCTTCTGAATAGGGAATGCCCAGAATGCCAGTTTCCGCCAGCAGCCTGATATTTTCAGCAGGAAAGCGTTCCTGCTCATCGATCTCAGCCGCGATCTCTTTAATTTCTTTCTGCGCTATTTTCCTTGCCAGCGCCTGCACATCTTTTTGCTCTTCTGTAAGCTTAAAAAAATCCATCAACCATACCTCCATTAACAATACTGCAGCATATTATCATATGCTCATATATCTATGTATGAAGTGCCCTTTATACCGTACCGGGCACTTCATATCCCCCCTGTTTAAAATATTTTTCTCGCGTATCTGCGCTCTGCTTCTTCCATAAGCTGATCCCTGAAATCAGGATGCGCGACCGATACCAGCGCTTTTGCCCTGTCGACCAGGCTCCTGCCGCCCAGATGTGCTATTCCGTATTCAGTCACGACATAGTCGATATCGGTCCTCGACGTCGTCACCGGCGCTCCCGGGTCGAGATAGGGAACGATCTTGGAGATAGTACCATGCTTTGCCGTGGAAGTGCATGCCATGATCGACTTGCCGCCTTTAGCCATCTTGGCGCCGCGGACAAAGTCCACCTGGCCGCCCATGCCGCTGAACTGGGTGCCTCCGATATACTCTGAATTGACCTGTCCTGTAATGTCAACCTGCACACAGGCGTTGATCGATACCATATTATCTAGCTGGCTTATCACCCGCGGGTCATTGGTATAATTGACAGGACGCATTGAGATCCCCGGGTTCCGGTTGACAAATTTTCTGAAATCCGCGGTTCCGAATACAGATGCCGTAACTACCAGGCCTGTATCTATCGTCTTTTTACGGCCTGTGATCACGCCTGCTTCCATCAGAACCTTAACGCCGTCACCGATCACTTCCGAATGGATACCAAGGTCTTTCTTATCTTTGAGGAAAGGAAGGATAGCGTCAGGGATCCCTCCTACTCCGAGCTGTACACAGGAACCATCTGAGATCAGCTGCGCACAGTAGCCGCCGATCTTCTTCTCCACCTCAGTGGATTCACGCGGCTGTGTCTCCAGAAGCTTCCTGTCGGTTTCGACAAAACATTCTATATCTGATACATGGATAAATGTGTCTCCATACGAAACCGGGCAGTTGGGATTGACCTCAGCGATTATGGTCCTGGCATGGCGGGCTGCAGGTATAGTGTAATCGCAGCTGAGACCGCTGCTCACATATCCGTGCTCGTCCGGAGGACTTACAACAGTTACCACGACATTTGACCTGACGTCATTCTCCAGCCACGCCGGAAACTCTGAAAAGTTCAGGGGGATCAGGTCGACAATGCCCTTCTCCATCTGGCCGCGGTACCCCGGGCTGATAAAACATGCGTTGCAGTGAAGATGACCTTCTTTATCCTCTCCCACATAGGGTGTCGGGCCATGTGTTACCATATGATAGAATGTCACATCTTTATATGCGTCTTTATTGTCGCCGATCGCTTCGAGGATCGGGACAGGGGCTGCCGGGCCATGCGCCACAACGATCCTGTCGCCAGACTTGATATGATCGGCCGCCTCGCGTGCAGACATTTTTCTGCTGTTATATATTTCATGCCAGTCCTGCATAATAAAATCTCCTTATATCAATTTTACAGTTAACAATACCTGTGATCGGTCAGACAGCTTCTAGCTGAGCAGGTTAGGCAGTGCCATTACGATCGGCTCGCAGAATGTGCACAAAAGGAGTACGATTATCAGGGCGATAAGCATAGGCCATATTGCTTTGACCAGTTCTGTAAGCTGCATTTTTCCCACACGACAGCCTACAAACAGACAGGTGCCGACAGGAGGTGTCAGAAGGCCGATACAAAGATTCATTGTCATTATGATACCGAAGAATACCGGATCGATCCCATACGCCTTGACCATCGGGAGAAGCACCGGCACGAGCATTGTCATGGCAGGTGCGCTGTCCAGGACCATACCGACCAGGAAAAGCAGCAGCGTGATGAGTATAAGGAGTACTGTCCGGCTGTCTGTAAGGCTCGTAAAAAGTGTCGTGACCATATCAGGAACACGTTCAATGGTAAGTACCCACGAGAATATCGACGCTGTTCCGATAAGAAACATGATTATAGTCGAAGAGATCGCTGATTCTTTAAGAGCCATTACCAGCGACTTAAAGTTCATTTCTTTATAGACAAAGACTCCGATAATGAATGAGTATAAACATCCGACGGCGCCGGCCTCGGTAGGCGTACAGATACCGCTCAGGATACCTGCCATGATAATTACCGGTGAAAGCAGTGCCCAGATGGCATCCCTCGTTGCCTTCAGGATCTCCTTGCCTGTCTTTTTGGGCGCCATGGGAACATTCTCTTTCCTGGCCTGATAAGCTACGATAAACATAAGGCTTATGCCCATCATAATGCCAGGGATATATCCTCCCAGAAACATCTTCGTTACCGAAACGCCGGCTATTGAAGCGTAGAGTACAAACAGCGTGCTGGGCGGGATGATAGGGCCGGTGATACCGGCTGCAGAGATAGTAGATGTCGCAAGCTTCCTGCTGTAGCCCCTCTCTACCATCTCGGGGATTATGATAGCTCCGATCGCGGCAACTGTCGCAACCGCCGAGCCAGAGATAGCGGCGAATATCATGCAGGCCAGGATACCGGCGATCGCAAGGCCGCCTCTCTTATGACCGATAAGAGCATCTGCGAATCTGATGATACGCTTTGAGATGCCGCCCATCTCCATAAGTGAACCGGCAAGCATGAAGAATGGGATCGCCATAAGCGGGAATGAAAAGATCGAGTTATACATTCTCTGCGCGCTCAGAGCCATATCGAATGTAGATCCGTAATACAGGGCAAATACTGAAGCCGCACCCAGACATATGGCAATCGGCGTCCCTATAACAAGGAGGGCAATAAAAACCACCACAAGATATATCAACATATTATTTGTCCTCCTTCTCTGACAACTCAATTTCCGGATCGTCTGACCCAGGGATGTCCTTCCTCAGCAGATTGACGATCGAATACAGCAGCATAAGAGCAAAGCCGATGACCATCGACAGGTATACCATCCACTTATAGCCAGGAAGACTGGACATCTTCTGCCCTGTCTCAGCTATCATGAAATCATAACAATATTTTGTCATCGCGAGTGAAAACGCCATGCAGGCCAGCGCCGATAATTTGTTTAATACAAACGCCGCCTTTTTAGGTACCTTGCTGACCACAAGATCCATGCAGATATGCTGACCTGTGCCAAGGGCATACCCGGTTACAATGAAAATAATATAAACCTCTATGTAAAGCGCCAGCTCTTCAGCCCATGACAGAGAAGAGTGAAGGAAATACCTGCAGAAGACCTGCAGACAGATAATCAGGGTTATCGAAGCCATGCCGGTGCAGGCTATGCCCAGGATTATCTTAGTCAGAATATTATTGGCCTTTTTAAGAAAACTCATTTAACAACATACCTCCAGAACTTATACGGCTGCCCGGGGAACCTGGCGTCCCCCCAGGCAGCCTTCGATCAATCATCATCAATTGCTTTCGCTGATATTACTTTGAAGCACTTTCTGTCTCCGAAGAACTCTCGGTGCTGCTTCCCTGGGCATCATCACCGCATGCGCGGATCGCATCATAGAGTTCCTGGCCGCCGTTCATCGCGCAGATCTTAGGAGCGATCGCCCTGCCTGCTTTCTTGATCTCTTCACTGTCAAGGGTGATAACCTGCAGTTTAGGATTCTCATCCTTCATCTTGGCGATATATGTCTCATCCTCAGTCTTGATATATTCGTTTACCTCTTCACGGATCGTATCTTCGCATTCCTGCATGATCTTCTGCTGGTCAGCCGTCAGCTTGCTCCATGACTGCGGGCTTACGAGAACAGAGGCGAAATCATAGTTGGACTCTGTCAGTATGAGATAATTGCAGAGTTCATGGAAACGCATGGTATACATTGAACTTATAGGGTTAAGCACCGCGTTTACCACGCCCTGCTGAAGTGAGGTGAACACCTCGCTGAATGCCATCGGCGTCGCATCGATACCATAGGTTCCTTCCATGTGAGCTACCCAGACATCATTGCTGGTTACACGTGTCTTAAGACCCTTAAAATCCGCAAGGCTGTTAATAGGCTTTGTGGACATGAACTCCCATGTAGTTCTCATCCAGTTGTCCCAGAGCATGATCCCTGCATCCGCGCAGCCCTTTTTCATAATCTCTCCGGGTTTGCCGTAGATCGCTCTCTCAACGTGTTCACTGGAATCGAAAAGGCCTGCCATCTCCATCATACTCATCGGCTGATACCAGTTTCCGGGTACGCATGCGCCCGTGATCATCTCATCAAGGTTTCCGTTTCTGATCATCTCACCCATCGCGGTATCATCGCCCAGCTGCGAATTGGGATAGACCTCTACCTTGATAGTCCCATTTGATTTTTCGGCGACCAGATCAGCGAATTTTCTCATGTAGACTGTCCAGTAATGGTCTTCGGAATTATTGTGTCCTATCCTCCATGTCACTGTTCCGCTGCTTGATGCTGCCGCGGAAGTTCCGGTGCCTGACTCTGCTGCCGCTGATGAAGTGCTGCCTGATCCGCCGCGTGCTCCGCACGCTGTCATGGAAACGGCTGTGGCCGCTGCAAGTACCATAACTACGATTTTCTTTCCTAGTTTCATCTGTTTCCTCCCTGATTATCAAATGCCTGATGTTTAGTGTTTACTTAAAATTCGCTTCTCTCTTTTCGAGAAATGCTTTCATACCTTCCTGAGCATTGTCTGATTCAAATACAGGTTCAATATATTCCAGGTTGGTATAATAATTATCCTTGCTCTCTTTCTGCCACATCTTCCGTGAGCCTTCCTTTATCGTCCTTATCGCTATAGGGGAGAATCCGGCGATCCTCTGTGCTATCTCGAGAGCTTTTTCCAGAGTCTTGCCCGAGGGTACAACATGGTTCACCAGACGATATCTCAGTGCCTCCTGGGCATCGATCTGATATCCCGTATACATCATCTCAAGCGCCTTGCCCATCCCTACGATCCTGGGAAGGCGGTAGAGGCCGCCGGCTCCCGGATAAAGTCCCAGGGTGATCTCCGGCTGCGCGAACCTGGCGGTATCAGAAGCGATCCTGAAATCACAGCACATTGCCAGTTCAAGGCCGCCTCCCATGCAAAATCCCTCGATAGCGCATATCGTGGGCTTCGGCAGAAATTCGATATTATCCATCATCCGCATCTCGCCGTAAAACTTCTTTTCCTTATAGTATCCGTTCATATCGGCCATCTCATGAAGATCTGTCCCGACATTAAAAGCTTTCGTTCCGGCAGCTGTAAGTATTACAACTCTTACCTCATCATCTCGTCTGAGTATCCTGAAATCATCTGCAAGTTCCCGCATAGACGCGATACTGTTCAGATTCATCGGCGGATTGTTAAGTGTTACGACGGCAATCCGATCATCTCTTTTCTCGACTTTGATCAGATCATTTTTAAAAGTATCCATTTCTCGGCTTCTCCCCCTTTGTAATTGATCATCAGATAATTGTTATGCTTTTTAACAATCTTTATTGTGCCTTAATTATATAATCTGTCTTACTCTACGTCCAATTAAGCTTTTATTTATCATTCATACATAAAAATCAACAATTTGCCGCCGCCGGCACATGTCGGTCATGTTAAATTTACAACATCTGCGAAACTGCTGATGCTCCATATAACAAGTCCGGGCTGCCGGTCATTGCTTATACTCAAAAATGCCCCGGTCCAGTATCGGTTTTCTGCTCTTCAAGTCTACGAACCGAAAACAGGCTTTTCCATTATCTGATTTCCATATATCTAGTCTTACAGCTGTATCCGGGTACAGAATATTGCGCATCTGAGCGGACATCCTGACCATGCGTTCCGGCTCATGCGGAATAAGCGCGTCAATCGCCATCCGGCAGGAAAAGCCAAAGGAACACAGGCCCTGCATGAATGATGACTCATACCCCATTTCCCTGGCGTACATCGGATCTGCGTGTACTCTGTTAGTATCGCCGGTCAGCCTGTACAGCATGTTCTGGGTGGGAGAAATATAATCCTCTGCGGAAATATCCGCCTTCCTGTCAGGGATCACTACCTTGCTTTCAGGCATTGGCTTTCCGCCGAAGCCCCCGGCATCGCGATAAAATGTAGTGGAATAATTTGTACAGACAGGATTGCCGGCTTCGTCTCTGACATCCAGCCTTGTCCTGACAACAGCGCCTTTTCCTTCGCCTCTGTCATATACATCCGTTATCTCATCCTGCCACTGAAAGGTACCTTTTATCGGGTCTATGGGACGATGCATGATTATCTCATGATCCATATTCAGGACCGGTACCGAGGGCTTCAGTATTTCTGATGCCAATGCCGAAGCCGGCAGCGGTCTGTACTGATACGGTCTTACGTTGACTGTCCCCCAATAAGGAACCGTTCCAAAAGAGGGAATGGCCTTCATACTGCGTTCATATATGAACTCGAGCTCATCCTTGCCTGCCCCGACCGCCAGGGCGTAGAGCGCAACATCTCTCCAGTTATACTCCATATATCTGGGCTCTGTTTTTCTGCCTGTAAGCAATTCTTCAAGATCAGTTTTATGCATGTTTTTTTCTCCTGACACAGACTAATGTCTTAAAATATCATATACTCAGAACGCCGGACTGTCTAATTACCTTTTGCGCAGACAATCATTCACAAAAATCAAGCATTAAAAAAACCGCACTGATTGAAATCAATCAGTGCGGCCATACAGATATCTGTATTTTACACCTTGAACCTGTAGCCGACGCCCCAGATAGTCTCGATATACTGAGGCTTCGAGGTGTTCAGCTCAATCTTCTCGCGGATCTTCTTGATGTGTACCGTAACCGTCGCTATGTCGCCTATGGATTCCATGTCCCATATCTTGTTGAAGAGCTCTTCCTTCGTAAAGACATGGTTCGGATTCTCCGCCAGGAATGTCAGAAGATCGAATTCCTTGGTCGTGAAGGCCTTCTCCTCGCCGTTCACGTACACGCGGCGGGCAGTCTTGTCTATCCTGATACCGCGGATCTCGATGATCTCATTCTCCTTAACGCCGCTGCCTACCAGCCTGTCATAGCGGGCAAGGTGAGCTTTGACGCGCGCGACCAGCTCGCTGGGGCTGAAGGGTTTGGTCATATAATCGTCCGCTCCCAGGCCCAGGCCGCGGATCTTGTCGATATCTTCCTTCTTGGCAGAGACCATGATTATCGGGATATCCTTCTTCTCGCGGACCCGCCGGCAGATCTCAAAGCCATCCACGTTCGGCAGCATGAGATCCAGGATTATCAGGTCCGGATTCCCGTTCAGGGCTTCCTTCAGGCCCCTGTCGCCTGTATTCTCTATGGAGACCTCGAAGCCGATAAGCTCGAGATAATCCTTCTCAAGTTCGGCGATGGCCTCCTCATCTTCAATTATAAGCACCTTGCTCATACTTCTACTGCACCTTTCTGTTCTTTATACTTCCGGAGTGCAAAGCACATCGTCGTCCCCACGCCTTCCGTGCTCTGAGCCCAGATCTTGCCGCCATGTTCTTCGATTATCTTTTTCGCTATAGAAAGTCCCAGACCGCTTCCGCCCTTCGTGGAATTCCGCGAGGCGTCTGTGCGGTAAAGCCTGTCAAATATCAGCGGCACTTCCTTGCGCGCTATGCCTCTCCCGTTGTCCTCTATCTCGACCTTGACGAACTCGGCCTCCTCCATCACTCTGATGCTTATCCTCAGCGGCCTGCCGGGATAGGCATATTTGATGGCATTGCCCACGATATTGTTGATCACGCGCTTGAGCTGCTCGGGATCGGCTATGACTACCGTGCTCTTGTCGAGATAATTGAAGTAGCCGAACTCTACCCCCTGTGACTCCAGGTCCAGGCTGATCTCATCCGCGCAGTCCTGGAAATAGTCGCTGATGTTCAGCTTCACAAATGAGTAGGAGACTGAATGGCTGTCGAGCTTGGCATACAGGAACAGCTCTTCGATCAGGTTGTCCATATCGTTTACCTTATTGTAGATGGTCCTGATATACTTGTCCCGCTTCTCCGGAGTGTCGGCGACACCGTCCTTGAGTCCCTCGATATACCCCTTGATCGAGGTCATCGGGGTCTTCAGGTCATGGGAAATATTGCTGATGAGCTCTTTGCTGTCTTTTTCATACTGTATATTCTGTTCTATCTGGTTCTTCAGCTTGATCCTCATAGCCTCAAAGGCATTGCACAACTCACCTATCTCATCATCGCTCTCGGCGGTGACAGACACATTGAGGTTGCCCTCTGATATGTTTTCCGCCGCGTCCTTCAGTTTACGGATCGGCCTGATGATGCCGCGGTACAGCCACAGCATGGTAAGGATGCTGACAATAAACAGTATGAAGACCGCCCCGACGATTATCCTCACGACGAGATCCTTGGTCTGCGGCAGTATCTGTTCAACGTCCGTGTAAATAAGCACCTTTCCTACCGTCCCGTCCGAATATTTAAAATCGAACTGCTGTATATGGTAGGGGAGCTCGTTGACCACATATATGCTCTCAGTGTCAGCCTGCGTATTGTATTCAATATCCGTATTGTAACTGCTGCCTTCAGGGAGGCCGGAATAGATCTGCTTATTGCCCTTCATCACCAGCAGGCAGGAATAGTAATCCCCGAGCCTGTCATTGACGTTTTTAAGATATTCTGTATCAGTAAGCTTGTCGGGATCATTTTTGGCTGCTGTCTGCAGCTCATCGATGGTAGAGGCGGCGATATGGCCCATCATGCTCATCGGGTTCAGTATCATATCGTAGCTGGACTGATCCAGGTCAAACTTTTTCTGCAGCGAATTCATGCTGAGTCTGGCGATAGTGCCGACCATGGCTAATATCAGCAGTATCGGCACGACAAACACAAGCAGATAGGATATCTTTATCCGCGTGGACAGCTTCATCTGTTCGATCACCGGCTTTCATCTCTGGTCAGTCAGGAGCTGAATCTATTTGTAATTCGTCCTGATAAATTTCATGATCTTCCTGCAGTCGCTCCATCTGCCGCCTGAACTGCTGTTGCCGAGCACCGTGAATATATACGTCACTCCGTTATATTTATAGACACCGCAGAAGCACAGTCCCGCCTGCTCCGTAAAACCGGTCTTGCCGCCCTTGAATCCGCTGATCCCGCTTCCCAGGAGCGCATCCGTCGTATAGAAGCTGTAGTGTGTCTTCGGGCTGCTCACAGTTGAAAATGAATAATATCTTTTTCTGATGATGCTCAGGTACAGAGGATGCTTTATGCACTCGCGCTGTATCATGGCGAGGTCATAGGCGGATGAATAATGCCTGCTGCTGTTCAGTCCGTGGGGATTGACAAAATGCGTGTTTTTGCAGCCGAGCTGCTTCGCGCGCGCGGTCATCTTCGCCGCGAACTTCTTTACCGAGCCGGCGTTGAATTCCGCCAGGGCAGCGGCGGCATCATTTGAGGAATGCACCAGCATGACCGTAAGCAGATCCCTCACCCTGAACCTGGTGCCCGCGGAGGCGCCGAGGCAGCCCCAGCCAGTATTGGCAGCCTTGCGCGAGATCGATGTCACCGCGTTCAGGTTGCCTCTCTCGATGGTCAGCAGCGCAGTCATCATCTTTGTAGTGCTGGCATTCGGCAGCTTCTTGTCCTTTCTCTTCCCGTAGATAACGTAGGCGTCTGAGGCCCTTATTATCACGGCGCTTCTGGAGCCCAGCTTAAGAGCGGGCTTCACGGGACGCGAGCTTGTGACCGTGATCGTGCCGGAGACATACTCCCTGTATCCGCTGACGGCAGGCACCACGATACGCCATTTCGAGCTGCGGGAATTCTTCCATACCGAGGTATAGCAGACAGTGATCTTCCCGCTGCTGCCGGCCTTTACGGCATAGCTCCTGACTGTCTTCCATTTGGAAGTCCCCTTGTTGTAATACTGCAGCTTAAGAGTGCAGGCATGGACGGGGGACACGGTCACGGAGTCTCTGATAACAGCCTTTGCAGAGACGGCCTTGCTGATATTCATCGCGATGCCGTTTACCGTTACCTTCTTCAGGGCAGGAGCCTGTGTCTCGGAAGCCTCCGTCGCCGGACTTTCCGTTGACTGAGAAGCCGTCTCAGAGCTCTCTGTCCCCGGAGAGACCGTTTCCGTGCTGCCGGCCGATGAACCCGCCGTCGTCGCGGCAGCAGAATACTCCGCTCCCAAAAGCCCGCCGCCCATAGCCTGGGCAGGCTCGGATATCATCAGTACAGCGCAGACAAGCAGTGCCAGAACGCCGGATATTTTTCTTCTCATGATCCCCACTCCCGTCAAATCTATTTGATTTCAGTCTAACACTAAAAAACTGATTTGCCAATAAAACACTCCAATTTTATAAGAGTTTAAGCCCGGCTATCCCTGCCGCTATCATGACCAGGCATATAAACTGCGGCAGGCTGAGAGATTCATGGAACAGCACGATACCCAGCAGTGATGTCCCGACTATCCCGAAGCCGGTCCACATGGCGTACGCCGTACCCAGCGGCAGCTTTCTCAGCGCCACTGACAGAAAGACCGCGCTCAGTATGTAAAATATCACCGTCACCGCGCTGGGAATGATCTTCGTAAATCCGTCCGCGAACTTCATGGCGACAGCCCAGGTCACCTCGAAAACACCGGCTAACAGCAGCATTATCCACTGCATATTTTTCACCTCCGATGGTAAAATAAAAAACTCCGGAGCTCCATGTCTTCAATGGCCTAACGACATGGTTCCGAAGCTTTGGACTATCCACCCGGCGGCGGATACATACTGTGTCAATAATACCTGAACGCGGCAGAAAATTCAAGACATTTCTGCACGCATCCCGAAACGTCCCTGTCTACTCATACAGTTTTTTCAGTATATGAAAGGTATTCCTGTCAAAATCTATCAGGCCCTCCGCCTTCATCGCGTTCAGCTCCCTCGTCAGCGCGCTTCTGTCCGCGCCGAGATACTCCGCCAGCTGCACCCTGCCCAGCGGGCTCTCGAAATACATCCCGTGATTCTTCAGCGCCAGGTCTGACAGATACGCTGCTATCTTTTCTCTCAGAGTCTTCTGCGACATGATATTTATCTTGTTTATCATCTGCATGTTTTTGTCCGCGATCAGGCCGAGCATGTTCCCGATCAGGCTCTGGTGAAAGGCACATGAATTTTTGCAGGTGTGCATGACCCTCTCGAACGGCAGGAATAAGATCCTGGTACTGCTCAGCGCCTGAAAGGAGACCGTCGACGCGTACGGCTCTCTGCCGCAGGCAAAAGTTTCTCCCAGTATCTCACTTTCACCGATTATCACCACTACGGTTTTCGTCGCCCACAGGTCTTCCTTGAGCATCGCGACCGTCCCTTCAAGGACTATGCCCACGGACCTGACCTGGTCCTGCTCAAGGTAGATAAAATTCGACTTGTCATATTCCCGCGAATACGCGCCGAGGCAGCCGAGCATGACCGCTATCTCATCCTTTTTGATGCCATCAAACAGCGGATTATCCAATACGACCGCCTCCGCGGGCTGCTCTTTTGTTCTGTTCATATACTGCCCTTCTTAAAAATGACCGGCTCCCTGCTCAAATATCTGTTTTATCATATAACAAATGCCCCGGCTTCGCAAGTATTCCCGCGAAGCCGGGGCATCCAGGCATCAGTATCTGATACCTTTCCAGTACACAGGTGTGGTGATCTCTGTGCACTCAGGCAGATCAACATCCTTCAGGATCCACTTTTTAAATTCTTCAAATCCGGTCCGGTCTACCATGTAGCCGATATGCTCCTTGCCGCCGGGAGCCTCGGGATCGATATACTTCTGCGCGTAGGCGTAGGTATTGCGGACGATCTTGATGATGCTGTCCTCATCGACCCACTTGAGGAAGTCTTCACCCAGCCGCGGATTCTTTTTGCCGGTCCTTCCCAGTATAGTCAGCTTATAATATTTCTCTTTGCTCCTGGTCCAGGCCATGTTGGGGCAGGCGAGGACACATTCCCCGCAGCCGATGCACTTTTTCGCGTCACGCACCGGCCTGAAATTCTTTGCCTCCAGGGCGCCCACCGATTTCTTCTGGCAGGCCTTCACGCAGGCGCCGCAGCTTACGCAGCGCTGTGCCTCGAACTGCGGCATCGTCATCCCGATGATGCCGTAATCATGCATACGTACCTTGCAGCAGTCATTTGAGCAGCCGGTAAAGGCAACCTTTACATGAAGATCGTTGGGGAAGATCGCCTTCTCCATCCTGCGGGCAAAGGCCGTGGTGTCATAGCATCCATACGGACATATGCTGTTGCCGACGCAGGCCATGATATTTCTCGTACCGGAGGATTCGTAACCGGTGCGGGGCTCCATCTGGTTGATCTCCAGCCCCTCGATGATCGGCTGCAGCAGCTCATTCACCTCGGGCATTTTTTCGTAGGGGATGCCGGGGATCTCAAAGCCCTGGCGGATAGTCAGGTGGACCGTGCCATTCCCGTACTTCCTGGCGATATTCTGGATATCGGAAAGGTATCTGGCATCCATGCGTCCACCCGGGACACGCACACGCGATGCTGTCTTTCCGCGCTCTTTCGTTACACGAAATGCGTTTTTCTTTATTTTCTTTATATTAACGTCCATGTCCATCCTCCTAATCGATGAGATATTTGCCCTCTGTATAATTGAATACAGGGCCGTCCAGGCAGACATATCTGTCACCTATCCTGCAGTGTCCGCACTTGCCGAGTCCGCAGCACATCTTGCGTTCCTGGGATATCCATATGTTTTCCTCTTTAAAGCCGCGCTCCAGCAGCGCTTTCAGTGAAAAGCGCATCATCGCCGGCGGTCCGACAACAACTGCCGCAGCTTTGCCCACATCGCTGACCTCAAGCCCGGGAATAAACTGCGTCACAAGTCCGACCTTGTGTTCCGCGGTCTCTTCTCCGACATCAAGAGTCTGGATAACATTTATCTGCTTCCTCCAGCGCTCGAAATCCTTGCGGAAAAGTATGTCCTTCTCTGACTTGAAGCCTGTTATGATAGTGGTAGAAATGCACTCATCCCGGTGATCCGCGAAGTAGCTTATCAGCCCCCTCACCGGCGATACTCCGGTTCCGCCGGCAACTATCACCAGCTCCCTGCCCTTGAACAGATCAACGTCAAAGCCGTTTCCATAGGGGCCGCGCAGAAACAGATGATCGCCGACATATTTTTCAAAGACCTCCCCGGTGACTCTGCCGACTCTCCTGATCGTCAGGTCCACGAGCCCGTCACCTATGCCGCTGACAGATATGGGCGCCTCGCCGTATTTGGGCATCGAGACTTCAAAAAACTGTCCCGGGCGCACATCTCCCTCATAAGTCATGCGGAAAGTATATTCGATATCCGTATGCCTGATGACCTCATGGATCTCCGACAAAAACGGTACATATTCATTTCTTGTCATTTGCGGACACCTCCTTCATTCCGTCTTCCAGCTTATTGATTATATTCGAGAAAGAGATGTACTCCGGACAGATATCATCACATCTGCCGCAGCCGACGCACATATTGTACCCGTTTCTCTTTTTATAATCGTATACCTTGTGCAGCACCTTAAAGCGCATGCGGTCTCCGTTCTTCCTGCGGTAGCTGCCGCCTCCGGCCACGTCAGTGTATCCGTCCACCATACAGGAAGCCGATATCCTCCGGCGCTCTCCGACTCTTCCGTTCTCAGAGTAGTACAGATCCTGCATGGTAAAGCAGGTGCAGGTAGGGCAGACAAAATTGCATCTGCCGCAGTTTATACAGCGGCTGTCGTATTCTCTCCACATGCTGCTGTTGATAATGCGCGCATCCAGATCCTCAGGTATATTGACGTGAGTTTTTGTCTCGGTCACATGCTCCGGGACCACCTCAGTCTCAGCGGCCGCGTTCCCGGCGATGAGCTCTCTCTGCTCATCCCATCTGCAGTCGATCCTGTAACCGTCCGCGGACTTATCGATGCTCAGGTCGTAATTCGTCGAAACATTCGTGCCCATATCCACGCAGAAGCAGGAATCGAACGCGCTGCTGCAGCCCATCAGGACAAACCTCACTCTGTCCCTGATCCTCTTGTAATAGTAATCTTCCGTGCCGTTGTTAAGATACATGTCATCAAGTCTTTTAACAGCGTGCAGGTCACAGCTTCTCAGGAAAATGACAGCGCCCTTCTTCCCCGGGTCTGCCTCCTTCACAGTGTCCTCGGTAAAATAAAACAGCGTCTGTGAGATCGGCGTCAGGATCTCCTTGAAAGAGTAAGCCGACTTCTCCCCGAATTCCACTTCCGCGATGCTGCTGATCTCTCCATAACGGATACAGTCTGTGTCCGAGAATCTCCCGCCGCCTTCATAACGCTTAGGCGCGTAGATAAGATAGTCATCAGCAAGCTTTTCCAGGATACGGTCAACACCCTCTCCTGTCAGTTTATAGCCCATGGTATTAAACCTCCTTTTTCATTGATGCAAGGTAGTAGGGGACAGCGACAAAAAGTATCCCTCCTGCCATATTTCCCAGAGTAACAGCCAGAAGATTGTAAAAATATCCTCCGAGCGTCACTGCCTGTCCCGCCGGGTTCAGCAGGGCAACAGTCAGCAGCGTCATATTGGCCACGCTGTGTTCGAATCCCGATGTGATGAAGGCAAACAGGCACCAGAAGACCATGATAAGTTTTCCGCTCTCCGATCTGCACTTGATGCCGCACCAGGCCGCGAGACATACGAGCGTGTTGCACAGGACGCCTCTCATGAAAAGCGGCACGAAACCCGCGGACATCTTTGCCAGCGCGCCGGCAGCCATAAACTCTCCGGCGGGACCGCTGCCGAGACCGGACAGGCTGTAGACCACAGCCAGGAGTATGGAGCCGGCCCAGTTGCCTATATAGCAGACTATCCACAGCTTCACGGCACTCCCCAGGGTGATCTTCTTCTTCAGTACACCGGCGGTGATCACCAGATTATTGCCGGTAAAGAGCTCCGCGCCTGCGATCACCACCAGGCTGAGGGCGATACCGAACGACACACCCATCGCCATCTTGGTAGCCGGCGCGCCCGCCAGCTGCCCGCCGATAGTGAATATCAGCAGGATACCGAACCCGATATACATGCCCGCAAGCATCGCGAGAACGAAATAGCCAAGCGGATTTTTCCGCAGCAGCCCGACCTTCGCCTGAGCCGCATCTGCAACAGCCTCAAATTCCTCCTGAAACATATCACACCTCATTTTCGATTTTTATTCAGTATAAGCTTCTCACAGTATCCCGCCGTGATACATCTCACACTGGGGATATTGTACGGGAATAAATACAAAAAGAGTGCCCGCCGCGGCACTCTTTCCTGCGTCATCATCTGTTCAGCGCGTACAGCCGCAGGGCTTCCGGGTCCAGGATATACAGGGCATTTTTCTGCAGGGCTATCATCCGGGCCTTCCTGAACCTGCTGACCGCCCGGGACACAGTTTCCCGCTTCGCCCCCAGCATATCAGCCAGAAATGTCACCGTGATCTCAAATCCTATCCTCAGCTTCCCGTCCTCATCTTCCCCGAAATCTCTTCCGAGCTTCCACAGCTTGGAGGCCAGCTGCCGGTCAAGACACATCGTGTTGGGCGTATTTCCCAGCTGCCGGTAGCATCTGCGCAGCTTCAGGGAAAGCGATCCCATAACTGCCGTCGTCAGGCAGAAGTCTCCCTCCATCATTTCCCGGAAATTTTTTCTGGAAAATATCAGCACTTTGACATCCGACAGGGCCACGCAGGAAATCGACGCTATCGGCTCCTGAAGCACCACTTCGTTGAGCATCTCGTGATTCCCGTAGACAAAGACCACCTTGCGGTCCTGGTTGCTGTTTATCCGGAAAAGCGCCGCGTATCCGTCCGCGAGAAAATAAAGCTGGCTCACATCTTCCCGCTCACGGAAGATGAGCTCACCTTTTTTGTAGCTCCGGATGAGGCCGTACGACAGCATCTTGGCCATCGTTGCCGGGTTGGATCTGCTCAGTATCCTGTTATTTTCGCATACATCCCTGACAAGCATCTTATCACCGCTCTCATTCAAAAAAGCAATACGACCGTCCGTCTCTCCTGAACCTCTCGCATTTTACCTGAAAGGTATTTTCAATGTAATCTCCCGAGCTGCATTCTTCTGCCGTCCCGGAAAACACGATGCCCTGACGGTTCATCAGAACTATGCCGTCCGAGACCTCCAGAGCCTGGTTCAGATCGTGGAGGACCATGATCACCGTTTTCCCCCCGGCTTTAAGCTCCCGCACCAGCTGCAGGAAGTCCCTCTGTCCCTGCGGGTCAAGATACGTCGACGGCTCATCGAGCACGATATAGGGTGTGTCCTGCGCCAGTATCATAGCCAGGAACACTCTCTGCCTGATCCCGCCGGACAGGATGTCAGCCGGCATATCCGCGTACTCCGAGACATGAGCGCTGCTCATCGCCCGCTCGATCATCTCGATATCCCTGCGTGTCTCCCTGCGGGCAAAGCCCATGTATGGAAAACGCCCATGGCTCACCAGCGTCCGCACCGGCAGCGTGGGGATGACCGTCCTCACCTGCGGCAGGAACGCCAGCCTGCGCGCCCGCTCCCGCGGCGGTTCCGAGAAAAAATCTTTTCCGTCGAGCAGCACTTCGCCGGCGCTCACCCTGGAGGAACCTATCAGGCACTGCAGCAGGCTGGTCTTGCCGCAGCCGTTCGGCCCGATCACCGTGGTGACACAGCCATCCGGGAACACCAGTGATATATTTTTCAGCAGAGCTTCCTTCTGGTATGAGATATCCACATTTTTATACTCAAGCACTGATCCTCTTCCCCCCTTTCTTCCTCATCAGCAGATACAGGAAAAACGGGCCGCCGACAAAGGACATGATGATGCCTACCGGAAGCTCGAAGGGCGAAAAGACAGTCCTGCCCAGCAGATCGCTGAGTATCACAAAGCTCGCCCCGAGAAGCAGAGTCCCCGGGAAAAGTATCCTTGCGTCGTTCCCCAGTATGCGTCTGCAGATGTGGGGCACGATCAGTCCGACAAAGCCGAGCATCCCCGCGAAGCTCACCGCCGCCCCTGCCATGACGCTCGACAGCACCAGCAGGATGAAGCGGTCCCGGTTCACCCTCATGCCCAGCGACCTGGCGATATCATCGCCCAGGCTCAGTATGTTCAGGACATTCATAAACAAAAACGCCGCGCATGAAGCGATGACTATCGCTGCCGCCGGCAGGATCATTTTCTGAAGCGTAAGCCCTGACAGCGAGCCGATCATAAAAGACGTGAGGTTTATCGTCAGATCCGTATCCATCAGCTTCATCATATTGATCCCCGCGCTCAGAAAGCTGGACAGTGCGATGCCCGCCAGTATTATCGTGACCCGGGAACGGTCCGCGAAATAAGCCAGGCCGAAGATAAGCAGCGTCGTAAGCAATGCCCCGAAAAACGAAAAGGCTGAGACAGCCGCCAGGCTCCCCGGGAACAGTATCATCGCTATCATCACCGAGAACCCCGCGCCTGAATTGACGCCTATCGTATTTGGGCTCGCCAGCGCGTTGTTCATGACACCCTGCAGGATGACCCCGGCTCCGGCCAGGCCGGCACCGGCAAAAAGCCCTCCCAGGACTCTGGGTATCCTGATGCCGGTGATCAGTACGCAGGCTGTCGAACTGCTGTCCCTGCCAAAGAGCACTGCCAGTATCTCACTCAGCGATACCGGTACGCTCCCGGTCATGATCCCCAGAACGACCGAAAACAGCAGCAGCAACGCCAGCCCGGAAAACAGCACTGCATTTTTATGTCTCATCATTTTTTCCCGTACAGGATGTCGGCCAGTTTTTCATAGGCCTCGCCCCACCTTGCGTCCGGCTTGGAATTGTACAGTTTCTTGTCCAGCACATAATAATGCCCCTCTTTTACAGCCTTCAGTGAGCTCCATGCCGGATCTGACGTCAGTTCCTTCAGCGCGGAATCAGCGTTATCGCTCAGTGAAGTCACGAAAATGTAATCCGGATCGTCACTGACGATCGCCTCCATGCTCAGATCCGTCAGCAGCGAGCTGTCAGAATCCGCGATATTCCTGCAGCCCAGCTCCTTCAGCATCTCAGTGCCCACATTGTCCTTACTGTTTTTGGCCTTGACTCCGTCTGCCGTCGCCCTCAGGTACAGAACGCTGGGATGCGAGCCGTCCGCCCTCTTAAGCGTCGCGTTGATCTGCTTTTTCACTTCTGTCCCGTATTTTTCATAATTTTCCCTCTTGCCGGTGATACGCGTACAGATATCCAGCATATTCAGGTAATCGTCAAATCCGCTGACGTCAAAATACGCCACTTTTATGCCGGCCGCGTCCAAGGTGTCTTTCAGCTCCAGATTTGAATCCAGCCTGCTGTCCGCGATCACAAGATCAGGATCCGCCGCGATCAGCTTCTCCACGTTCGGCTCCAGAAGGCTCCCCAGGTTGACTACATCATCGGGAAGGTCCAGGTCGAACGAAGTCCACGAGTCCTGTCCTGCCGCAACGACAGTGCCGCCCGCAAGGTACCAGATATCCGTAAAGCTTCCTATCATCGTGACGACCCTCTGCGGATCATCGACCTCGACGCTCCTGCCCAGCGCGTCCGTAAATGTCACGTCCTGCCCGTCTGACTGCAGATCCTGCGTATCCGACAGAGCGGCCGGCCGCGCGGCTGACTGTGTGTCTGACTGCTCAGCTGACTGCGTATCCGCGGCCTGCTTTCCCTTCGCGGAACATCCCGATACTGCCGTAAGCATAAATATCAAAAGAAGACATATGACCCCGATTTTAGTTTTCATGATTCCTCCGTTAGCATCTTATATTTCCTGTTACATTTATTATAAGGAAATGCGATATTTTTTATGTTGCGTGTGCAACATTTTTTGCCTCGGAACGCAAAATTGATAAAAATTAAACGATGCATTCAGCTCCGATAAATGGCAGGATCACGCTATTGACTCTTGCAATGCGGCAGGATTGATTATAGAATAATAACAGATGATAATATCATGGACAGAATAATATAACATTAAGTTTTAGCACGAGAGGCATCAGATGAGCAGTTACAGAGAAATTGGCCACAGAATACAACAGGCACGCGAGGAGGCAGGTCTCAGCCAGGAAGAGCTGGCAGGCATGATGGGCTGCACCCAGGCGTCACTGTCAAATTACGAATTGGGGAAGCGCAGGCTGTACCTCACCGATCTGCAGCGCATGGGCGGACTTCTGGGGAAACCCATCACATATTTTCTTGAGGAATCGGATGAGGAGAAAAAATACCTGGGCAATGAATATACGGTGCCTGACGAACCATACGTCAGAGAGATCGTCAATGAATTGCTGGGAATAGATCCCGCCAAAAGGGAGTCTATCCTGAATTATGTCAAATGGCTGAAAAGCGAGGAGGGGGGAAAATGATTTCCTTTGAAATGACAGCAGAACAGTTAAAGCTGAAGAATGATCTCAGGAAACTGGCCAGAGAAAAAATGCAGAAAGCAGCGCTCGCTCTCGACGCGAAGCCGCCGGCACCTGTGGATCCTGAATACAGGCGGATAGTTGCCGGCATGGGGCTGACCAGGATGCTGGTCCCGAAAGAATTCGGCGGCGACGGTGCTGACAGAGTCACGATAGCTATTGCCACAGAAGAGCTTGGCTACGGATGCCCGGGATGGGCAAGCATCTTCGGCGCTACGATCCACACGGTATCGGCTCTGCTGATCGGCGGCAGCCGCGAGCTTCAGGCTGAATATCTCCCGCTTCTGCTGAGTCCTGAGGGAAACGTCGCCAGCTTTATGATCACAGAGGAGAAGGGCGGTTCTGACACGAGCCACTACACTGCGCAGGCAAGGCTCGAGGGCGACAGCTACGTGATAAACGGCAAGAAAGTATCGATCATAGCAGCGCCTGACGCGGCTTTTTATGTCGTCTGGGCGTCGACGGATATCAGTAAAGGGAGAGCAGGGATAAGCGCCTTCGTAATCCCGAAAAACACCCCCGGACTGCTCTTCTGCCCTCTGCAGCGCAAGTCAGGTCTGCGCGGCGCGCCTACCTGCGACGTGATCCTGAAAGACGTGAGGGTCCCAAGATCAAATCTGCTCGGGTGTCCGGGAGGCGGCTATGTCCTGCTCGCGGAAACTCTCGACCGCGGCAGGGCCTTCTTCGGGGCGATCTGCGTGGGGCTGGCAGCCGCCGCCTTCGACGAATCCATGGGATACGCGACAAGAAGGATGGTCAAGAACCATCCGATAATCGACCATCAGGCGATCAGCTTCCCTCTTTCCGATATCGCCACAAAGATAGACGCCTCACGTCTCCTGGTCTGGAGAGCGTGCAGGCTTATGGATCTTAAGCAGGACTATTCGAAGGAATCCTCCATGGCCAAGCTGAGCTCGTCTGTATGCGCGTATGAGGCTGCCGGGCTGGGTCTGCAGATAATGGGCATAAGCGCGAGCAGTGAAAATACTCTTATGGATAAGCTTCACCGCGACGCCGCGCTCCTGAGGATAGTTGAAGGCACTAATATCATTCAGGAAATGATAATAGCCAGCCAGCAGTAACGCAGTCACTTTATCATCTGCCTGTGGCACAGACACAAAAACGATAAGAGCTTCTCAGCAGCACTTCTGTGTGCTAAAATAAGTACAAAGAATAACTTATCTCAGGGAAAAACACAGGGAGGCTGTAAAATGAAAACAAAACACGTATTTGGGGATATCATCAGCGGGCTGCTCATGGCTGCGCTGGTATTTTCGGTCACAGTCGGAATGGCGCCTGTTGCCGCGCATGCCGCTCACAGTGTAAGCATCACCACGCCGCCGACAAAAACATCGTATGCTGCCGGGGAATGCTTCGATCCTACAGGGCTTGTCATTACAGACGGCAGCGGCAATAAGGTCGCCTACAGCGAAACTACAAAAAAACGTTCAACTTCAATCCGGATCTGACAACTCCGCTGAAGACAACCGATAAGTCCGTGACAATATACTATGGAGACAGCGCGGCCGTAAGCCAGGCGATCACCGTTTCAGCTATAAAGAGAACTATTATGGGTATTATTATACTACCTATGAGGAGATTCATAGATTCAAATTCAGGGCAAAACGCACCGCCAATTTGGAAGGTAACAGGTCCATCCGGCCGCTCCTCCTCCGTAAGCATCCCCGCGGCTGTTTATGTAAATGGAGAAACTGTTCAGGTCACAGCTGTCGCCAATGGAGCGTTTAAAGATGCTCCCAATCTGAAGAACTTAATTATTTATGGCGGGATCGTGCAGGGAACTCAAACAAATGTAGCAGCAGCTACCAGGTACACCAGATATCCCGGCATAAAGGTGATAGGCAGCGAGGCATTCAGAAACTGTAAAAATCTTAAAACTGTCAAATGCCTCAACTCAGGACTTACTGTTATCAAGAGCAAGGCTTTCTGTAACTGCAGAAAATTAAAGACGTTTACAGTGAAGTCTAAAGTGCTGAAGACTATAGGTCCCAAGGCTGATTTTCATATACGTATTGACATTTTAAAAACAAAGCGTTATAATGCAGTTAGATAATATCGTTTGATGTTTAACTAACGAACATCCTGGATCAATATCAGTCCAAATTCTCTTGTGCTGAATATTTTTTTTACCTATATACATAACGTTATGTTGTTTATTTGTCGGATATGGCCATGCAGTCTACAACATATCGTAATTTATAATTAACTGTGACAATTATTTTTTCTAACCAGAAGATCTGTATTGATCAGCCGCAAAATTTTTTTGCCATTTCATAAAACAATATGTTATATAAGACAGGAGGCGATGTTATGTATAACAGTCTGACCCTGACAGCGGAAGCTAAGGTCGCGCTGATAACGCTCAATGAGCCCAAAAGCATGAATGCCCTGAGCATAAGCATGATAGGCGAACTGAATGCGGCGCTTGACGAGATCGCGGCGGATGATTCCCTCAGGGCTGTCGTACTCTGGGGCAGCGAAAAGCTCTTCGGGGCCGGCGCGAATATCAACGAGATCGCGGCTCTCGCGAACGCTCACGACGCATTCAGGTACTCTCAGAACGTGCACGCGCTCTTCGACCGCTTCGAGACTTTTCCTAAGGCTACTATCGCTGCCATCGGCGGATTCGCGCTTGGCGGGTGTCTGGAGATGGCATTATCGTGCGATATCCGTATCGCCAGCGAAAACGCGAAGCTGGGATGCCCTGAGATCAAGCTGGCGGTCCTTCCCGGCGGAGGCGGGACCCAGAGGCTGACAAGGCTGGCCGGGACTGCCAGGGCGAAGGAGATGCTCCTTACCGGTGACCCGGTGACAGCGGACGAGGCTCTGCGGATCGGGATAGTCAACAGAGTCGTCCCCGACGGAACACTCCTGGCGGAGGCGATGAAGCTGGCGTCTGTCATAGCCGGACGCCCGCCTATAGCCGCGGAAATGATAAAGGACGCGGTCAATACAGGAGCCGGCATGGACATGCCTGCCGCTCTTGAGCATGAGGCCGCATGCTTCGCTGTCCTCTTTGATACAGAGGACAAGAAGGAAGGAGTAAGTGCTTTCCTGGAAAAGAGGAAGGCATCATTTACAGGCAAATAGATGATCATGAAAAGGAGATGCAGAAAATGAAAATATCAGGAAAAACAGCTGTCATAACCGGCGGCGCATCAGGTCTTGGTGAGGCTTCCGCCCTGATGCTCACCAACGAGGGCGCGAATGTCGTAATCGTCGATATCAACGAGGAGACCGGCTCTGCTCTCGAGGAAACTATCGGAGAAAAAGCCCTGTTCTGCAAAACAGACATCACTTCTGAGGAAGAAGTGGCAGCAATGATATCTGCCGCGCTTAACAGATTCGGACATATCGACATCTGCATTAACTGTGCAGGCATCGCCCCCGGTTCCAAGATAGTAGGCAAGAAAGGACCGCATGACCTGGGATTGTTCAGGAAGACCATTGAGATCAACCTGATCGGGCCCTTCAACGTCATGAGACTCGCGGCTGAAAAAATGATGCTCAACGAACCTGATGAAGAAGGCGAGAGAGGCGTTATCGTCAATACCGCTTCAGTCGCCGCCTTCGACGGGCAGGTCGGCCAGTCAGCCTACGCTGCCAGCAAAGCAGGACTCGCAGGACTTACGCTTCCTGTCGCGCGTGACCTGTGCACGGAAGGCATCAGGATATGCACGATCGCCCCGGGACTTTTCAACACGCCCATGATGGCCGCGCTCCCGCAGGCGGTGAGGGACAGCCTCGGCAAGACGATCCCCTTCCCGTCGCGTCTGGGCAAACCGTCGGAGTACGCTATGCTGGCCAGGCAGATAATCGAAAATACCATGCTTAACGGTGAGGTCATAAGGCTCGACGGCGCGATCCGTATGGCACCCAAGTAGAACGGACACCACCTGCCCGGCAGGTGAAGATGAAGGAGGAAAAAAGATGAGAAGAGTTGCGGTGATAGGAACCGGACATTCACAGTTTATGTTTGACTCCCCCAGGACGTCGGTGGAACTGCTCTCCGAGGTCGCGGTCGAAGCCATGAATGAGGCAAATGTATCGGCCAGGGATATACAGTCCATTTACGTTGGAAATGTACTCGGAGACTTTGAGGAGGGGCAGGGAATGGTCCAGTCATTCTTCGCCAATGACATAGGGTGCTTCAATGTCTCTGCCAGCCGTTTCGAGGGCGCCTGCGCTTCGGGCAGCATGGCTGTAAGAGACGCCTACATGTGGGTGGCATCCGGCTACTACGATATCGTGATCGCCGCCGGCGTGGAAAAGGCCACAGCGATGGGCGTGCCTCTGGCCACCAGGACATTCGCCATGTTCGGCGATTCCAGATACGAATACGCGTCCGGATTCACATTCCCGGCAGTGTTCGCGCTGCTGGCGCATCTTTACGCGGACAGGTACGGGATACCTCTCGAACATCTGAAGGAACAGATGGCTGCGGTATCGGTACAGTCGCACGAGTACGCGATGAAGAATCCCAACGCGCAGTTCCACAAGATGATAACAAGAGAGGATGTATTCAAAAGCGCAATGGTATCCTCTCCTATTCAGCTTAATGACGCCTGTCCTTTCACGGACGGCGCTGCCTGCGTAGTGCTGGCTTCCGA